>Ga0208130_1000314_pt1 | contig 26109 bp, 22 predicted proteins | sample ETNtaG_31_FD_185771 | JGI IMG/M metagenome (GOLD analysis project Ga0208130, IMG submission 185771) | Marine microbial and viral communities from oxygen minimum zone, Eastern Pacific Ocean - ETNP201310SV78 (SPAdes) (version 2) | ecosystem: Environmental > Aquatic > Marine > Oceanic ... | reverse complement strand
TGCCACATTTCGGAGAAAATGGCGGACCCACCGCGATTCGAACACGGGTTTGAGGCTCCGCAAGCCCCAGTGATATCCAGGCTACACTATGGGTCCAGCGCGTTTTCGACCGGTGACTTCTGTATAACCCCGACGGTGGGTCAAATCACATTGAAAGTGGAAGGACTGTCTTCCATCGTGGCTCGGCAAGTTTCTTCGCATTAGGTCCAATTCTAGTGTTCTTGGTCTTGTGAGTTAGGACTCCATGCATCCCCTCAACTGAGAATTTTACTCTTAATTCGACCATGCGATCTCTTTCCGCTGCAATCATCTGATCGTCATCCAAGTCGATGCTACCGCCCGCTTCATCGCCGGCATTTGTAATGCTCAAACTGTTGCCTTCCATACTGGCCCGAGGAGAGAAATCGAAATCGTTTGGTTCGTTCATTAAGACATCTACATCGACAATCAGTCGGTCTCTTACCGAGGCCTTCTTGACTTCGATTGAACGTACCATCAAAGCCTTCCAATGGCTTTGGGTTGAAAGGCCTTATCCATCGAAAATGAGAGATTATGCTGTCACTTCACTGACCCTTGGAATGAGTATGATGTAATCTATAGTTAAAGTCCAATCATTTCCAGAGTCTGGATCTACTTCGTCAACTAGGATGTCTGGGTCGCATTCATCTGCTGTAATTACCCAAATCCATTCGCCTTGCCCAAATCTTGCTCCAGCTTCGTTGAGAAGTGTTTGTTCTAGGCTATCCGAACTATCAGCGCTTACCGTATATCCGGTATCCGGCCAGGGATTCAAGTCATCTCTGTCTATACTTGCTGTTGCATTTAATGTGACATTGTCTTGGGAGGTCTGAGCACTGGTACTCCAACCTGTCATTGGAATATTTAGACGGAGTGTGAAATTATCTTCTGGCCATTGAATTGGTAGTAAATCTCGATCGAGAACCAAGGTTGCATTGACCTGCATGATTCTAGCGCCATTAGTACGAGACCCTATTTGTCCGGGTATATGTTGGTGGGTTGTACTCTCACCTTGTTCAGTATACCCCGACCATTCGTAAGTTACATGTTGTTCTTCCCAAACCACATTGAACATTCTACTTACCACCATCAAGCTCCATATTTCTGTGCTTGTGGCGCCGTTATCGTCAACTACAGTTAGCGAACCTGTTTGGTTTCCAGAATCTGCGTACATCACTTCAACAGAAGAAGACGTGGAATCTGCATCATTTGTTGGATCGCCGTCTCCATTTCTGTCGAATCCAAGGTCTAAGTCCCAAATGAATTCTACACCCCCTCCTTCTGAGTCAAAGGATGCTGAGGCATCGATAGTTGCAGTCTGATTGGTACGAACATAGCCCGGTTTCTCGATGACGATGGTTGGAGGCGAATTTACGAATATCGTTATGGATGCCCTATCGCTTTCCCCACGGTCGTTGAAAACAACGACTTCAACGTCGTGGTTTCCGGCTTGAGTGAAAGTGTGGAAGGCGATGCCAGTGGTGGTCGTTCTCTTTTCTCCGTCTCCAAAGTCCCAAACATATTCGTCGATAATTGTCGGTGATGGTGTGCTTGAAGACCTGGCATCAAAATTAACTGATTCACCTAGATTAATCGAGGTTTGATCTGCAGAAATTTCGGCAATAGGAGTCGTTGAAGCCAAGCCGGTGCATCCAGCCAAAGAGGTAAGTAAGAGCAGGATGGATAGTGATACGACTCGCCCGGCTTCTAACCTCATTATACAAATGGGACAGAGAGAGACAAATAGGTATGACGGATTTATTTCTATCACCGATGAAGTTCAAGGAGGGTCTCCCATCCGTGAAGTCATGGTCGGAGGTATGCTAACCGGATACAGAGTTCTCGGCTTCGACCTAGAGACTACTGGATTGAACCCTCGAAGCGACCGAATTGTGCAATATGCATTGATTGGTAGTGACGTTGATGGTTCACACATTAACCAAACAGCTCTGGTAAATCCTCGTCGCTCAATACCTCCTGAATCTTCTCGAGTGCACGGCATTACTGACGAGGATGTGAAGGGGGAAAGTGAGTTTTCTGAACATCTTCCTGAATTAATTAAATTGATTTCTGACGCCGTTATAGTTGGGCATAATGTTTCAAGATTTGATTGGAGATTTCTTGAGTTGGAGTGTATGAGGGCAGGATTCGAAGTCCCTGTGCCAAGGGCAATTATTGACACCCTGACCTTGGCTAGGAAGTTGAAAATCCCTGGTCGTCACGCATTAGGATCTCTTTGTGCGCGTTACGATATCAACATCGCCCGCGCGCACAGTGCTGATGCGGACGCGGGTGCAACCCTGCTGTTACTTTGGTCGATGATGCAAAGTCATCCAAAGGAATTCAGAGGCGAACTGGATGAATTACAAGATATGCTATCTGGAAATCGAGGTAATAATGACATTTTAGGCCCTAGTTTGGTTGATTTGGAGCCGGTCGAAGGTACAAATGGAAGATTACGTCATTCAGATCAAGGAATTGTCATCGCCTTCGGAAAACACAAGGGCAGGACGTTGCAAGAACTGCAGAAGGTCGACAAACGCTACTTGGACTGGTTATCTTCGCCGTCTTCACCAATTTCTTCGAAAACCGTATCAGAATTACTTCGCAACCAACGTGAGTAATCGCGGGCGTGCCCTTCGTTCATTGGGTTCCACGGTAATACCTCACACCAATCACCAAGATGTGCAATTCGCCCATCCATTCTAGCGCTGCCAAGAAAAATAGCTCCTTCATGCCCAGAGTCAAGGAGTTCGGACAGATGTACTAGGGCTTGATCACGAAGAACTGCGCCGAATTTATGATCCGAAGGAGCCAATTCCCCTTCATTGCCGATAGGTGGCATTCGTTGGAATAGCGCCGCTCCAGCCTCACGGTCAAATCGAATGACTTGAACCACCTCATCACGAAACATATGGCCTGGTGAGAGCGTACCGTCACGACGAGCGGCCCACCAAATTGGGCACCACGCCTTCCACTCACACCAGCCGCACTGCTGGTCGCCGGGTGTGGCGGGAAGAGGTGTCGTGGAAGGGCGCATTCCTTCCCATGCCTCTAATGCCGATTCCAATACATCTGGGCCATCGGCTTGGTGAACTGTTTGGTTTGCAGAGTACCAGCCTTCTGCGACTACAGTTGGGTGATTGGGATTATTCTGCTTCAATAAATCTCGATAGAACCTTAGCTGTCGACTAACTTTTTCATTTAGTGTGGGTGATGGTGGTTTACCGGTTTTCAAATCGGCTACAACCCAACCCTGCGACTCCCCATTTTCATCGATATCGGCTACCAATAAATCGAGTCGCCCCATTAACCGTCCACATTCTGAAACTAAAGTTCCTTCATTCGCCAAAACGATTGACTGTACCTCTTTCCAAGTTGCTACGCTAACTTCTGATAGGTTTTGAACTTCAACGTTGGATTTGCTAAATAGGATATTCAAGGCTCCGATAAGTCCGTCGTGTGCCTTAGTTATTTGTTCCTCCTTCCAACGAGGATGTCGAGGGGTTTCTAGAAAGTTATCTTTCTCGATTTGCCAATGTCTATCCAATACTGCTTTGGCAGTAGCAGGAAGCCAGTCTGATTCATCATCTTCACGATCGGCTAAATCGAGATTACAGAGGTCTTCTACCGAATTGTGGACAGCATTACCCAAGGCCGCGGGCATGCTCGCCTTTCGAGGAAGGCCTTGACGAGAAAGCCAGTATTTTCGTGGACATTCTTCGTACCTATTCCAAGATGATGGAGACAATTGGTGAGCGATAAAACCCTCTTCCGGTTCAGGACTTGATTCACTTCCTTCGCCCAATGATTGCACCTCCTCTGCCTCCGACATGCTATATCGAGAGAGGCCAATGATTAACAGTATCTCGGTCGGTTACGGTTCAATGAGTGGAGCACCCGTGGTCGCGGTAGATGATGAGTTGAATGCTGAGGGGGCTTTGGTCGTGACATGTTTTCCTTCTGCTGGATTCGTTAGTAGTATCGTTGCCCACTATCTAGTTGACCGTTTAGGCCTGACCTTTGTAGGAGGGGCGAGAGGCGCCGGGCTTCCTCCGGTTTGCCTAGTTCAGGAAGGGAAACCCTTGCCGCCACTTCGATTCTATGCAGGTGAGCCAATCTGTCATATGGATAGGTGTGACAAAGTGGTGTTAATCGCCTCTGAAATTCAAGTGAATGCGGATTTGACGCTTTCACTTGCGGATTCGATACTCGATTGGGTCGAGGCTAGCGGAGCGAGTCAGGTGATGATGATTGATTCATTTTCACATGGTCCAGACCAAGCACATTCTATCTTTGATGATGATGAATCTGACGAATCTATGTTGGGGATTGGTTCTACAGATTCAGCGCAAGAAACACTTGAGCAACTCGGCGTTTCAAAACTCAAACATGGTGTCGTTGGAGGTATGAGTGGAGTAATGTTAGGTGAATGTCGAAGGAGAAGAATCGATGCTATGGCGATCCTAGCAGAGTCCGGCGGTGACTTAGCAAATGGTGCAATACCAGATGCTCGAGCCGCAGCTCGGATTATCGAGAGGCTTGATGGACTACTTCCTGCAATCAAATTAGATACTGAACCTCTACTAGAAGAAGCCCAGAGAATAGAAGAACAAATCCGAGAAATGATGGCAACTCAACTCAACCAATTGAAGATGGATAAACCCGGTGTTGAAAGCTCTGGAATGTACGGCTAAATGCCTCAATAATCCCCTAATGACATCTGCTGTGGCCCTGCATCTCCGAGTATCTCGCCAGAGTCTTCTTCGGCCGAATCTAACCCTCCACTGGAGATTTTCGACTCTAGTTCCGGTTCGCTCAAAACGGTCACTGAAAGCCTGTTTGCTTTGTCTAACTTAGACCCTGAGGATTCTCCGGCAACTAAGAAATCCAACTTTCCTGAGACTGATGAAACAACTTTACCGCCGGCGGCCTTAATCATCAAGGCGATTTCTTTCCTTGGCCTACTCAAACTTCCAGTAATACAGAATGTTTGTCCGGTAAGTGGCCCTTCTGATTCTTGTTTTGCTTCTTCGGGGGTTATTTCAATCACTGCGGCTAATCCTTCCACCATCTCCCTACGTTCTGACAGACCTTCTAGGAAAGAGCGAGCAACGGTCTCACCAACTCCTTCCAATGTGACTAATCTAGAGATTGCAATTTCATGATCATTTAGCAGATTGAACATAGTCTCAGAATTTTCTAATTCTTCTGCAAATCCGGTCGCTAACTCAGGCCCAATGCCCGGTAGACCTAGAGCAGAGAGGAAGGCTGAGAGGCTGATCGACCTTGTTGAATCCAATTGGGAAATTATGTTGTTTGCAGATTTCTCGCCCATTCGTTCCAAACTGACAATGTCAGAGTGAGTCAACGAGTAAAGATCTGGTAGAGTGTTGACTAATCCCTCATCACACAATTGTTCGGCTAATTTCTCGCCTATCCCATCCATCTCTAGGGCTCGACACCAATACAGAATTGCTCTTTCTAGTCGAGAAGGGCAATTTAGATTGAAGCAACGAATAAACGCTCCATCTTGTTGAAGGTTAGTTTCACATCTGGGGCATTGCTCTGGAATTAGGACATCTTCGCGCAGAGGTAGTGGGTCGTTAAACGGGGTTCCGTCGGCGTGAAGTCGATTCTCTAAGTCCGAGCTCTTAGCTTCGCCCAAAACTTGGATAATCTTTGGGATTACATCTCCCCGGCGAACTATTCTGACTCTATCTCCAATGCAGATTCCTAACCTTTCAATCTCTCCGGCATTGTGTAGAGTAGTGTTCTCAACTGTTACTCCTGATACCGTTACTGGTGCTACTCTTGCAACGGGAGTCACCGTGCCGGTCCTTCCAGTCTGCCAATCTACGCCCATGACAACCGTAGAGGCTTCTTCTGGAGGGAATTTCCAAGCCAAAGCCCAACGGGGATGATGGGCTGTCTCACCGAGAAGTTCTCTCTTTGCTAAATCATCCAATTTGATGACTACCCCGTCTATCTCCCATTGTGCATTGTCGCGATTCTCTGTCCACCGCTTCGTTACCTCAATAATTGCCTTGGTTACTGCCTCGTCATCCTCTCCTTCGGCTACTTCATTTCCAGCCGCAGAGATCTGGTTTGATTCGAGCCAGTCGATTGCTTCTGAGTCATTTACGAAGGCTGGAGGCATCGGGCTATCCGGATGTCGATGTGGGGTACTTGGGAACATTACACCATAGGCATGGAATGTTAAATCGGCTGCATCCCCTTTACCCGCATCCGAAGTTTTCTGACGTAAACTTCCTGCGGCGAGGTTTCGAGGATTGGGGGCAATAGATGCATATTTTTCCCGAAATATATCCAATGGCATTACCACTTCACCTCGAACGTGAGCATCTCCTTTCCAGTCTATTGACTCTGGAATATTTGGTATTCTACGGGCATTGGCAGTAACATCCTCCCCTCTCTCCCCATTTCCACGAGTAGCAGCACGAATCAAACGTCCTCGGCGATATTCTAGAGATAATGCAGAGCCGTCCAACTTTGGTTGACATACGAAACGGCGCCCGTGGGCTGTTGTTTCTGCGACAAAGTGTGCAACTTCTTCCTCCTCTGTAGCCTTGTCTAGACTTCTCATTGGGAATAGGTGGTCGACTTTTTCTGAGCCAGGGACTGGATCCGAGCCGACTTTGGAAAGTTGTGGGTGGTCAGGAGCAAGTTGCTTTAATTCATCAAAAAAGGCGTCATACTCAGCATCGGTTATCTCAGGAGAAGCCTCGTTGTAATAGAGGTTAGAATTATGCGCGAGTAGCCTTGCAAGCTCCTCGATACGAGCGCTGTTCGCCCACTCATCCATGGCCTCCGGAACCATGTTCTACGAGGGGGGGCTGTCCCCTAAAAGGTGCTCTTTTTTGGTAATAAAACTCGTAAATTATGGCTCTCGCATGCAAGAATATGGTGGGCCAGCCAGGATTTGAACCTGGGTCGCGCGGCCCCCAGCCGCGAAGTATAGGCCAAGCTAACCTACAGGCCCCTTGTGTGATTCTTGCGTGAGATGTATCTCCCAAAGCCTTGACGGCTGGAAAATCAATCCTGTCGGGCGATGCTGAAAGGCGATATCTCATCGATTAATTCGATATGGCCTACATACATTCGTCGGCAACAGTATCGCTCAATGCCGAGGTCATCGAGAACTTTTGATGGGTCCTCGCCTGTATCGACTGCATTCTTGAACTGATCATACACATGAGCTACGACTTTTCCGCAACTCCAACAACGTACTGGAATTAACATCTTTCATCACCTATACGACTTCTGCCACTTCTTGCGAGCGCCTCGCCCCATTTGGTGCTTCGGCTCCTTGCGTCTTGGATCGTTAACAAGTAGGCTACGGTCGAATCTTAGGTACTCATCGCGGAGTTCCTCATCAATTCCCTCAGCCCCACCATTGTAGTGAACTAGTCCGCGAGCAATTGCGGTTCGAATAGCATCAACTTGGCCCATCTGTCCACCGCCTTCTACAGTGACGGAGATGTCGACATCCTGGAGGCGCTTCATAGCCTCTGCAATTTGAACCGGCTCTAGCGCTTTGCGGCGTGCAAGAGCAGGTTCCATGATATGGATTGGCTTGTGGTTTACACGAACTCGACCCGCGCCTTTACGGACGGTTGCTCGGGCTATTGCGGTCTTTCTCTTTCCACTAGTTTCGACCGTTTCCTTCTTCTTTTTCTTAGCCATCACTGCTCACCTCCCCAACGGGTGCTATCGATACCTAGGTGTTCGCTAATTTGGCCGAGACGAACGAACTTTTGTGGTAAATCTCGGTCAAAGGAGCTGGAATCGCCCCAAGCATGGCCGTCTGGTAAATCGTCACCAGATAGGTTTGCGGGGGTACCAATCATCACTCGTAGATCGCGCACGGCATTGCGGCCAGTGCTGTTCTTCTGGTATGGCAACATTCCTCGGACGGTTCTCTTGAGAATCTGGTCCGGCATGCGTGGGAAGAAAGGCCCCTTTCTTGGGTGGTTCAACTTGTACTTGTGATCATATTTGGCAAAGACTGCTGTCTTTGGCCCGGTTACGATGGCTTTCTCGGCGTTCACGATAATCACGCGCTTCTGATTGCCCGCTTTGCGAGCTGTCAGTAATTCGCTGGCCACATGGCTAGCGAGGCGTCCGAGTACCTTGTTGGATGCGTCGAAAACGAGGGTGCTTGCTTCAGCCAAGTATCCTCACCCCCTTTCCATCTGGGTTCTCGTTCATCAATTCACGGATCGTGAGGACACGTCCGCCTGCGGCTTCAATCTTCGAGCGGGCACCGATGCTAACACTGTAGGCGGCGACGCTCGGCTTACCGGCCACGTCGCCACTACCGAGAAGCTTACCGGGAACGAGGACTACATCCTCTTCGGCAGCATATCGGCTCAGGCGGCTCAGGTTCGGTTCAGCCCAATTGCTTCGGCTCTTCTCGAGCCTCAGAGCGACGTCTCGCCACAGTGCAGAACCGGTTGACCTGCTCTGGTCCTTGAGATCGCCGATTAGGGCGATTAGGGCCTGGTTGGTCTTTCTCATGTTCTTACTCATATGACTCCCTCGACGTATACTTGGGTAGCGCGCCCACCTGACCGCCTGTTATGAATGCTGCGGGTTTCCCCTACGGGGCATTGACTCGCAGTACATCGAGAAGAGGGTAGGGCGGGCTTTGCTCGCCCCTTTTCCTCAACTCTACGTAATCATATTCGGAATCCGCTATCGTCCTCTGAACCATCATCTATTCCTGCGATTCTCTCTTGGCCTTCTGAGTCTACGAATGAGCCCGCTTTCACAACCGAGCCGTATAGGCCGGATTCATTGACTGCGGTTCGGTTAAGCATTCCATCACCAAGAGAAGCACTGATGTGGTTGATAATCGACTGCAATGCATTGATTGCTCTGTCTCTCTGATCCGCGCCTATCTCATGGTCGGAATATCTGGCTTCTTCAAAGAGCGAGAAGAAGACATCCAAATCCTCAGGAGGTGCGATTCCTGCTAACATTCCTGCTACCGCATCCTCGAATTCTCTTGTTGTTTCGTAGACCTTCTTCATCGCGCCTCTACTACGGAAGAATCTCACCAATTCCTTGTAACAATTGAAAATCGTATCAATGTACTCATTGGATGCCTTTAGAGACATCAGGGAGTCTGTTAGTATACCACGCAAAATTTCGATTCTGCGACGTTCTACGTAGTTTCGATACATGATTGCCCCAACCAATACTGCGAAGGCTAGTGCAATTCCAATGATTGTAAGCACTTGCACTGTGAAGAAGCTCGCTTCTGCCTTGGTTACGGGCTCTCCTAGGTAAATCGCAGGAGTATTATTGAGGAATTCTTCTTCAAATTCATGAGACCCCTTGAAGTGAATTGTGACTTGCCATTCTCCTTCAGATATACAATATCCTCCTTGATCACAGTCCAATTCTCCAGGAACGTTGACACCTGAGTAAGGGAAGCTAAACGAAGCTACTCCCAACTCGTTAGTAGTCGCGAAAACTACGTTGTGGGGAATCCACTCGCCTTCTTCTGCATTCCAAAATTGATAGGTGAAAATCACTGTTTGAGATTCTACTGATAGGTCTAATCGATCTCGTAGAATCGCCACTGAACCATTGATGTAATCTCCCTCTTGGTAACCATCTGGGTTTGACCAGTGGTCCTTCAGCAAGATGTCTACACGACTTCGAACAAGCACTTCTATATCGATGAATGACCCATTCACTACCGGTGTTGTCTCAGCCCTGCAACCGCCTGGTAATTCCTTATTTGGCTCATAGGCTATTCTTACGATTCTGAAACCTTCCATCTTGTCCGAAGTAGGCTCAACACCACGTCGACTCGGATTATCATCTGGGTCGCCGCTAAACCACTCAATTTCGCCAGTTCCATCCTGTGTTACGGATGTAGCGATTGGTCGAGTATTAACCTCTGGATCTAAGTAAATATTCAGACACTTGCCCCCAATCGGGTTGCCGTTTGTTTGAGTCAACCTTGCATCCAAGTGGAAGGATTCCTTTAGGTAAAGAACAGGGAAAACAGAACCATTCTGGAAGGTGTATGAATCAACGTCATTTCGGAATGGTCCGATCTCTTGTACATCGAGCGTCGAATTAGAGAATACTGGGAATAAGCGTGTTGTGCTAGCGTTGTGGTATCGATAGCGATCGTTGTTCTCGTAAGAATTGAATTCGACCTTGACACGCGCTTGTCCTGCCTGTACGTCAGTAAGTGGGCAGGTTATCTCGTAGAATCCATTAGCATCGCTTGTACCCGGTAGACAGCCAACTACTCCAGTTTCAGAACCAACCATCTCGTAGGTGACTCTGATTGCTCTATTCGATAGATTGGTTCCTAACTCGTCAATCAGCTGTCCAGTTACCACCATCGGCTTCTCGATAGGTTGACCAGTAGTTGGATCAATCTCGGAGGTGTAAACAATCTGATCGTCAACATTGAGAGTTGTATACCCTATCAAACTAAATCCATCGACTTGGAACTGCATAACTCTTCGATAGTGGTCGCTGTTCACTACTTGCACACATGGATCCCATGCTCCAGATGTGCTGAGTGCTTCAGCGTCTAGTGGCCCGCATCCCTCGTGAGGTAAGTTCTCCTCAAATCGTAGAATCACGTTAACAGGCCCAAATCCATCTGGAAGGAAGGATTGTGGATCGTCGCGAAGTAATTGTGGGTCTAAGACCATCTCGTGATGGATGGTACCAGCATTCGGGCATTGGGTATCTACAATCTGACGGTGGGTGCGGTCTTCAAAGTCCGTACCTTCCATAATTATCAAAATCTCGCCACCGTTTGCTCCACAGCCATCCAATGCTTGGCCTGAATCCTTGATGACTGCAGTACGGTTGTCATCGGTCACCTGTGCAGTGAATTCCCAAATATCTCCTGTAGAGCGAATATTTGGAGTCGTATCTTGCAGTGTGATATACGTTCGCGAAACTACCCAAAGGTCCATTGTACCCGATGTTCCTTGGTGCCTTGGATCTCCGGGGTATGTGTAGTCCAACGTGAAGTTACCTAATTCGTGATCTTCCTCTATTGTCAAGTTAACACTGAACCAACCGGTACTATCTGTCTCTGCGATTCCGTTGGTGCCATCAGCCTCCCACACGTAATTCACCTGAGCGTTCTTCAGTGGTTGGAGTGAATTATCCAGCAACTGAACATCTATGCTACGGTTTTGGCCACGGTATAGGCGTGGCTGGATTAATTCCTTGAATTCACTGGTACCAATAACCGAGACATTGAGGTATGCTCCAGTTGGAGCAAGCACGTTACTCTGATTTCCGGTGAAGTAGAAATTTGAGTTGGTGAAGTCGGCTCGAATACCATAGAATCCGGCAGCGTATTGAGAGTACCATGTCCAATTGTAATCGAAGGTTGCCACACCATTAATCATCTGAGGTGCTCTGGCAAATCCTGTTTCCTGCGAACCAGCAAAAATTCCATTTCTATCTAGATCGACTTGCAGAGTCATAGGATCGTGTGGCCATGGAACCATGGTTCTATTCCAAACACTACCAATGACTCGTAACTCCTCGCCCGTGAACATTTCAGGAATGACTTCGCAGCGTATTGCACTGTCTGGGTCTGTTGGCTCAACAGGACCACAAGGAGGTGCATTGAAGTCCCCGCCATTTTGCATCGCAATTCTCCAATGAGTACCGTTGGAGGAAAGGAATGGCCGTAGTCTAGCACTCTCACCGGTTAGACCTTCAGGAGTTCCGTCCCAAGACATCGCGTATGGCTTACCAAGACTGACATCGGCATAATTCAATCCAGCAGCATCAAGGCTTGGCTGGTGGAAAAGAGCTCTCCAAGCCCCGAATGAAGAGCCGGTAAACTGGGTTGCATCCCAAAAGAAGACTGGTCTAATAGAAGAGACATACATATCAGCTTCAATGTACATTCGGTGCATGGAGCGAATGGTGAATGCCTCAGTCTCCGCATCCTCAAGATAAGGGAATGGCAATTCGTCGCCTAAATCCGGTCTGGAATAACCAATGAATGAGTAATCACCTATTGGTAAGCTAGTATTGGTGTAATCGTAACGTCCCAAAACATAGTGATTCTTTGCGTTATCATCCCAGATGATTTCTTCGTATCCTCCTTGTGGGATTCCAACGCCATTATCCATTGTCGAATTCCATTGAACTTGCTTCCATTGTCCTTGAGCGCCAGCGGTTTGTACGAAGGTCAATGATGCCCAGCCGGCCGAATCCGCGCGATATCCATATCCATATCCATCGAATATCGTCGGGTGTGTATAGTTCCCAAATGGACCGCCGTGGACACGGAAAGAAATTGGTGCATGAGTAATTCTGTTGTCGAATATACCACGGTCCCAATCTGCTTCATAGTGGACCTTGTAATCCACGAAGAGGGGTTGTTCGTCACTTCGGAAATACGTCCAAGAGACATAATCAATGGTGGTATTTGCTCTGACCTCTACAGGTATTGGTTCGGTTTGAGAGCTATCGTGGTAGAACATCTCAGTAACCTCTGCATAGACATTATAGGTTGTATTTGGGCCTACAATTAGGTCCTCAGGCAATAGGAATTGCCCCACTACGAAGGCCCCAGCAGCGTCTGTCAATACGTCTACTGTTTCAAGGGCGAGAGTCCCATTTCGCGCCCATTCAATTGTTATCTGGACTGGTAGGTCTGGGGCTGGTTCGAAAACGCCTGTGTCTGGATCTAACCAATTTACTGTGCCTTTGAATATCGCCGGATTAACCGCATCCAACCAGAGCACGTTACTAGAATTCATGGTGATTCGGGTTGGAACCTTATCGTCCTCGTCTAGGACTCCATCATTATCATGGTCCCAATCTGATGTTCCAGAGTGATCCTCTTCCAATTGGTCCCAATCTCTGTCTGGTCGCTCGTCGGTGTCATCGTCCTCGTCAATTGCATCCGGGCCGGTGAATGGATCAGTTGGATTGGCGATTCCTGTCCCATTACCGTAATCGTCGTGATCCCAAGGATTTGTTGATGGTTGATCAAATCGGGATGGCCACAGCATGATTTCGTCCTTGTCTAACATCCCATCCGAGTCATCGTCGAGGTCAACATCGTCTCGAAGGCCGTCATTATCGTGGTCCCAAGGAGAGATGAATGGAGTGGCTGAGTTTAATTCCAGAGTATTGACTATTCCATCTGCATCCCAATCGTCATCAGCCCAATCTAGGACCCCATCGTTATCGTGATCCCAGACGCTCTGTTCCTCACCGGTGAAACATAGAGTTTCTTGCACTTCATCAAGTACGCCGTTATTGTCATCGTCAGGGTCTTCGCCGTCTGGTATCCCGTCGTTATCGTTATCAACGTCGTAGTAGATTGGGAATAGTAATCCTTGACCCAATACACCTTGGTCCCAAACAGATTGATACCAGCCATCATTGTCTGGATCTGTATCGGTTCCATCATCATCTTGGTCGACACAATTTGAACCGATGAAGAAATTACCTGATTCTGTTCCACTATCGTCATCTAAGTCGTCGTTACTGTCGAGTTCAAAATAATCCCAGATACCATCGTTATCATCGTCTATATCCCAATGGTCGTATACGCCGTCGAAGTCATCATCTAAATCAGCGGTATCATTTACCATACATGATGGATTCATGTTACCAGGGATTGGAGCCCCGCAGTCGTCGTCTGGGTCTACGTCGTTATCTAGTAAATCCGCAACTTCATCGGGGAACATGTTGGCGTTTTGGTCGGAAGTCCATTGGAAAAATCCGAAATTTATCCCAATCCAAGCCGTGAATAAATCACGATTATTTCTCATCTGATCGTAGGTTACAGCGGCCGTAGGATCGGGAGTATCGGTTGTGAAATCGAAGTGGAAACAGTTCGAATCGCAGCTCGGTGCTGGACTATTTTCTGGTGCGTCTGTTCCATCGTATGGGCCATCATCATATTCGGGGTCCGGTCGAGTTGAGTAAGGTAAAGTGAAAATGATTTGGCCTGTTTGAGATGCACTTAGTAGAGGCCATGCATACAGCCATGCCAAAGGAAAACCGCAGGCTATTTCTGTAAGTGGGCCTCCTGTAGGCATGAGGAAATTAACTAGAGAAATATCACACTCGCCATCGTCTGTTGAACCACCGAATTGTGGATTATTTACATCCAATCTTCCATCTGAGCCCTCGTCTTGATCCCACCAATCAGGCATTCCATCTGCATCCATATCCACATCTATGCCATTAATGAGTGAGTCTCCATCCATGTCGATATCGAAGTAGTTGTTTCCATTCCATGGGCTCCATCGCATCATAACGTAATAGTACATCTCGGGGACTTCTCCATTCGAGACCATTTGTGGGACTTCAGTGTCTGTTGTTTCCTCGTATCCATTGTATGGAAGAATAAATCCATGTTCTTCGGCGGTGAATGGACTGAAGTGCCAATATTGTGCCCACAAGATTGGAGTCTGAGATGTCCCGACACTAGTGTAAATTTGACTGTCATCACTACCATCGATTATGTCACCATCTCCGTGAGAATAGCCATTTGAGGTTGAGAATTGGTCTGAGTTGTCATTGTCGACTATTCCACAATTCCCGTCATCGGGGTCATAGAGATCAGGTATACCGTCGTTATCGTCATCCCAGTCCTCGTCGTTTGGTAGACCGTCGCCATCAATATCCGTATCGATATCATTAGGCCCGTCGTCTCGGAATCTTGATCCATTCAGAAGGTGAAGATCGTTATCATCATCCAAATCGCAATTTGGATCTATATCTAGCCAATCTAAAACGCCGTCATTATCATCATCAACATCTTCCCAATTATTGATTCCGTCATTGTCCCAATCGTTGTTGCCTGTGTACGACTTTCGAGTCACGGTACAATTCATATCGGAGTTTTGTGGATTTGGATTGATTAAAGTAGCACAATTCCAATCCTCAACTTGAGCGGTGGTTGCCATCATGTATGGATCTTCTTCGTTCAATATGCCGTCATTATCCAAATCATAAGGGATATCCAGTTCATTGGTTCCTGGCTCTCCTAGTAAGTTATCGGCAGGCCAAGCGCCTCCAACATCTGTGTCCATCCAATCCCAGACTAAATCGTAATCTGAATCAATTGCTCTGTATAGATCATCATCAGCGTCTCTATCGTAATCGAGTTCGCAGTCTATGCCAGGGATTTGAATTGGATGATCATTTGGATAATCTCCAATACCATCTAGGTTGGTGTCTAACTGCAGGCAAGAATCTGGTATTCCATCATTGTCATCATCAACATCATACATATCCAGTAATCCATCGTTGTCGTCGTCGGTATCCGATGAATCAGGAGAGCCATCATTATCGTTGTCTGGGTCTATGAAATTTGGAATGCCATCGCCGTCAAGGTCTCCGTCAATCATTTGAGTAAATGTCGGATTTCTTGGGTGCCAGATATTCTGTTCTTTGGTTGCGAAGTTCATTTTATCGGATGTGTAAATATCTGGATTGAGGTCAAATGCGGCTGGCAGTGATTGACTTGTCTCTGGACCTACCTGTATACTACCTGACCACAATGGGGACGCAGAAGAAGGATCTGAAAACAGCCAAGTTCCTTCCTCGTTAAAAGTAAATGAAAATGAGTCGCCCGGGGCTATTGCTCCACTATCAAAAGTACCATCATCAGCAGTGACATTGTGAGATCTACTATCGTCATTGACCCATACCACCGTATCTCCAACTTCGATAATGTAAAATTGAGGATTGACTCCAGTGGGTGCCAATGATATTGTAATGGTCTCTTTTGCATCCCAAGCAAGTGGAAAATCCCACATTGATGCAGTATCGGTTATGTTCGTTGTGACCGTAGAATCCCAAGGATGCGAGTCCCAGAGGTCAACTACTCCATCATTATCGTCGTCGTCATCAAAATAATCCTGCGCGCCATCGCCATCGAAATCGCAAGGCCATGTGAACTGGTCTATTCTGCCATCGTTATCATCATCCTCGTCATACGAACCTCGGCCGCTACCGTCTATGTCCTCATCAGTTACACCATCATTATCGTGATCCATTGGGTTCTGATCTATTCTGTACCCTGTTCCAACCGGAGTACCCGTCCAAGGGTGCACTGTGTTTGGCTCAACATATCGGTCCGCACTAACATTCCATGGATCGGCTCCTTGGGTGTAGTCAATTGGGCCTTCTAGGATTCCGTCGTTATCGTCATCCCAATCGTCCTCGTCGGAAATTCCATCGTTATCGTGGTCGAATGGATCGGTTCCATAGCATCCATCGAAACGCTCGATAAGGTCACTAATTCCATCGTTATCGTCATCTAAATCATCTAGGTCATTGATACCATCATTATCGTGATCTTCGGTGTTTGTTTGTTCAAGGAAAAAGCCATACCCAGGGTTAGTGAGCAGAACTGATGGGTCGGTAATCTTGCCTTGGTACGAGGCCGGATCTACCCAACTTGGATCGGTGAAGGCGTCATGGTCAAAATTACCCATTACAGCGGGTTGCCCTTGTGTGGCTCCTGTTGTTTGACCCTCAGCTTGATAGAACTGCTGATATGCCGTCCTAGCGGGGGTCTCATCGACCGTTTCAAGGTTTGTTCTTTCTTCCTCAACTCCGATGAAATTATACATCTGTGTACTCATTAACATCAGCACTACCATCATTAGCGCTGAGCCGCTCTTCTTTCTGTTCTCTCGACTGTACCAAGTCTGTTTCAATTCGTTCATTCCGACCACCGAAGTAGTCTTGCAAAATCGACCTACTTATCAACAGAACCCCTAGTATACGCGCGCGAGTATCACGGAAGCCTCCGAGTATCATACTTCGATACAATCGGTAATGCTGGAGAAAGTTTGATGATTTGGTCCAACTTCTGAATAACATGGCAGATGCAGGTTCGGTCGCCACCTTGACATTACTCGGTGCTTGTGGCTTTGTAGTTCTGATTGTCCTAAATCTAGTTTTTTTCCTCAATCAGGAAGAGAGCTTTTCGGTTTGGTTGAAAAATGCCACCTCAAAACAGAGAGTTTTCGCGGTTCTCGATGTGCTTGTTACGATTATTATGGGGTTGGAATTTCTCGAGATTTTATTCCTATTGATATTTATCTAGGCCAAACTTTTCCTAGGTTATTTTCCATATGTTAAAAAATCAAGAATCTCTGAATTTTACTATGACGCCAATCAGATGGGTCCTGCGATCTAAAATTCACAGGGCGACTGTTACTCAGGCAGACCTAGATTATGTTGGTTCGATATCTATTGACGAAGAGCTCATGGAAGAATCTGGAATAGTTGAATGGGAAAAGATTGCAGTACTCGATGTAACTAATGGATCGCGATTAGAAACATATGCGATAAAAGCACCTCGAGGTTCAGGTGAAATCTGTATCAATGGGGCGGCGGCTCATTTGGTCAGTCCTGGTGACTTGGTAATTTTGTTAACTTACCAAGGAGTCGAAGAAGGAGAAATTGAAAATCATCAGCCGAGGATTGTTCATGTGGATGAACAAAACAAAATCATTGAGTTGGTTACTACAGAATCTAACTACTAATTCATCCAAAATTATGCCCTATGATATGGCAATCCTTTGATGATTGTTGAGGCCCGGTATAATTGCTCTAACAAAACAACTGCGGCCAATTCGTGTGGTAGCGTAATCAATCCAAGCGATAGTGAAGACATTCCCTTGCTATAGTCTCCAAAACCACCGGGTGGTCCAATGACTAGGTGGATATCATGGCTGGAGAGGCGCCATTGTTTCATTTTCTCTGCGTAACCCATCGAATCTAGATTTTCCCCCTTTTCCTCAAGCACGATTACATTGTCTTTACCTGCTTTGGATACAATTGAGGAAAGGTAGATCTCAGGGTCTGTACGATTTCTATGCTCAGAAAGCGAAACCCCTTCGCCTGAAAGGCGATTTGCGTAATCTGAGATGGCCATGCTGAATGCGGCGTCCTTTGCCCTGCCATGTAGGTGTACAACGATGCGCCCCATGGTGCGACCGGGGCATCGGCATTCTTTGATTAATTCGTAAGCATCAAGGGTAACGGCTTGCGCCCATCGATTGAGAGACATGAGTTGGTGGCCATTCAAACGCAAGGAAAAGCCCTTGCAAGATGACCTACATATTCGTGGAACAAGAATTTGGTTACAAGATCTTAGAGAGTCCTGTGAAAGAAATTTCGACAATCCAGAAGAAGGTAGAAGATTGGTTCGCCAAATGCAAATCGAGTGGACCGATGCGCACTCAGAAGGGGAAGTAGATGATGCTCTTCTTGAGGGCTTGGATAGGCGCGCACTACGTCTTTTACGAGCCTCTGATGATGAATGGTTAAAGTGGCTGGATGATGATGATTTTTGGAAGCCTGGATGGCGTGATGAACCGCGGGGTGAAGTTGAATGAGCACAACCGAATTGGATTACTGGATAGTACTATTTTTCGCCCTTGGCGCAGTTTCATTGTACTACGCACGGTTGCAGCCTTTCCCCGAGTTTGGAAATAGATTCGGATGGTGTAGCATAGCTTTGGGTTTAATCTTCCTAATCAGCAGAAATGCACCAAGAGATACTGCGATTTTAGCGCCCACAGTTACCGCAGCCATTTTTGGTGGGCTAGCTGTTATGTACGGCGTTAGGCACATGGTGGTGACGCAGCAAGACGTGTTAGTAGCCCCTTTTGGAGGAATTTTACTGTGTATAGGAACTGTAACTTTGATGGCCGATTCATGGGACGAAATGAATGCTACTTATCACCTAATTTCATTCGTTACAGTATCGGTTGTGATTATGCTAGAAATCTATCTTGCATTCAGAGGCCTAGTTGTGGGCGTTCAAGGAATAACCTGGTCCAAATCAGGCCTTAGACAAGTAAGTAGAGGGCTATTACTAGGGCCGAGAGGAGCGATTTCTCACTTTGAGCGATCTTGGGACATGGATGATCAATGGCTCAATGCGATGAGTCATGCCGCTCTCGCTTTAATCCACAAGCACCTTGGCGATGAACTCGCTGAAAAAGAGCATATAGAGGAGTTACAAGCCATTGGCGGATGGGATGCAGTAGACAAAAATTGGATTCAGACGATTGAGAATGGATTAGGAAAATTGAACGTTTCTAGAGGAATTGAAGAAGAGTGAATGACTCCAGCACGATTCAAAGCGATGAACCTACTCGGAAGTGAATAACATGGTTCGGATAACCAAGGTTCACACCGGCGGCGGGGATGGAGGTGAAACCTCTCTTGTCGATGGCACTCGTGTTGGTAAGGAGCATCCGAGGGTTGCGATTTATGGCACCATTGATGAGGCTAATTCAGCGATCGGGATTGTTAGAATGGAGCTTGGCAGAGCGTCTTTTCTGATGGTTGAGACTTGTGATTATGCAGATAAATTGCTTGGTCGAATCCAACAGGAATTATTCGACGTTGGGGCTGAGTGTGCTTGCCCTCCAGGCGGCGTTCCTGAACAGATGACCATTATCGGATCGGATGCAGGAGAACGATTAGTTTCAGAAATGGATTCTATGCTAGAAGATTTGGAGCCTCTGTCCTCATTCATACTACCAACTGGAAGCCCCGCTGTAGCAAATTTACACATGGCTCGCACCATTGTTCGAAGAGCAGAAAGAGAAGCCTGTGCCCTCCGTGAAGAAGTTAGGCCCGAGGTAATTAGCTATCTGAACAGGCTCTCAGACCACTGTTTTGTACTTGGTCGCTGGATTACTGCACAGACCGGGGAAGAAGAAACATTGTGGACCCCATTAGGTAAGCGTGATGAGTGATTATCTGTGTTTTTCTTTACAAAATACTTTGAGGGTCATAAAGAGATAATCAAGAGTATTGATGATTCAGAACGTTTTCCGATTCTGAAAGGAATGGGTAAATTTCTCGTTACTCTCAAAGTAGTATTTGACATGGTTTTTACCGTTGCTATTCTTTTGGTCGCATCGAGTTGGTTGATTGGGATGATTCTTTAGAATCAGATTGCCTTACCCATCTTCTGCATGTGTTCCCTTGCTGAGCGTAGCACTTCCTTTTCCTGGTCGAAAGTGATTTGTTCCTCGGCTTCATCTAAACTAAGCCAGAGATAATTGGTATGTTCATGAGATAATTTAACCTCAAGTTTATCGGTTGAAGCAATGTACCAATATACCTGCTTATCGATAGTTCGTCCCTTGCTTTGGAAGGTATACTCTGTTCTGTAACTCCAACCGGAATCAATCTCTATGTCACTAATTCCGGTTTCTTCGTTCAGCTCCCTGATAGCGGTTTGGTAATGATCCTCATCTCCCTCGACATGGCCCTTGGGATACGACCAATGTCCTTGCGGATATTGCAATAGGAGAATGCTGTCATAATTGACCAGAACAAAGCCGCATGACGTCTCCATAGGGGCTGGGATAGGCATCATACATTTCTCCATTCTCCTGTTCCCGTCAAGTGTAAACCTGGTGATTCGGCCGATAGAGGAAAACTATCGAGCCAAACAAATGATAGGTAAGTTCTGGCGCAGTCATATGATGGCTCACCCTGCCCTGTCGCTCGATATTCGTCGAATTGTGACGGATTCTGATCTTGATGGAGTAGTGACTGGTGCTATTTTGAGAAGATGGTGGAAAGAGGCGGATGTTGTATTTGGTCATCCAGGAGCGCTTCGAGCTGGAATACTGGATGAAGTAATTGACAGACATACTGCGGTTTGTGATTTGCCTAGGCATTCTCAATGCGGATTAAGTATTGATCACCATCAATCAAATGCACCAATTGATGCTGAAGAAGATTCTGAGATGGTAGTGGTTTGGAAGCCCACTCCATCGGCGGCAAGAATCGCCTTTGATTTAGTTGGTGAAGTTGTCGATGTTTCCGATTTGACATATCTTATGGCATGGGTCGACAAACTGGATGGAGGTGGTGTTAGCAAAGAGGAATTTCTCTCAGATCATCCCGTGGTATGGCTCGGAAGAATCATCGGAGGTAATGATGTAATCTCTCTAGAAATTTTAGAGTCTTTGAGTCGTGGTGACTCTGTCGAGGAGATTCTTTCTTCTGAAAATATATCACCTGTCGTCGCTGAAAAGCAAGAATATCTTACTCGTGCAAATACGATAATTGCGGAGAGATTAGAAGTTGTTGATAGGCTAGCTGTTGTTCGATTAGAAGACATGAGTGTGCGCTCTAACGGTTATCTTGTAACTGCCTTGGCAGGCGATGATTGTGATGCTTGTATGGTAATTCATGGAGATGTTGGTGCTGGATTTGGCGAGGAGGATCGTTATCCGGTTTCGGCTTCGTTTTACACCAACTCTTTCCTACACACAGAAGGAGGGATATTCGACCTAACTCAGTTGGCAACAAGATTCGATCCCGACGGAGGAGGCCATGCCAATGCATGTGGTTGTAGAATTCAATCACTAGAAAACGGCCAAAGGGTTGAGAGAAACGTTGTCCACGAAGATATTGATAAGAATATTCGAGAGTGGTTGAAAATGTGGGCGAATCGCTAGCCGATTAATTGTAGAAGATAGAGGAAGCCAAGGAAGGCATGAATGGTAATCAATCCCATCATTACATCACTAAGTCGGCCGTGTAATTCTTTGATTTTCGCGAATGATTCCCCTGCTCTTTTTTTGGCGCTTGTCTTTCTTCCTGAAATCCAGAGGTAAGTCATCAGCGCTAGCCCAAGTAATCCCACCCATCCATGGAAATGTCCTGGCATTAGTACATCAGCTGCGAAATCTTCTCCTGAGATTATGGCAGATGTTACTTTGGCGACGAATGCTAAAGCGATAACAATCAGTACCCAGCGAAATAATCGCTCGCCCTGAATCTCATGATTATCGAGTTCTGCGGCCCTCTCGGACCCCTTTAGTGAAATGCTCAACTTGCGCCAATTTCGTTGCCTAACGAATTCTCGAATTACAACCAATGCCGCGATTGGATGCAACAAGAGGATTAGCACTTGGGTGATTTCCACGTTGCTTCCCCACGCTCTAGAGGTCTTGAGGTCTCCTTCTCACGCCTTGCATAGCAAGGCGATGTGTTGATGTAGGCAGGGATGGGGCGGTGTGCCTACCGGAGTGATTCCATTTGGAGGATTATCTTCTTGATTGTGTCGAACAACTGCAGAGAGCAGGTGACGATTCAGGGAGGAGGAAAGCGGAAATTCAGCGGCCAAAGGCGTGGAATTTACTCAATAAGGAATGGAAAGCTTTGGCCTTCTTAGCGGTCAATCAGGCGGCGCCGGAATCTATCGATCCGGATTCATCGAATGGAAAATCCGCTAGACCAAATCGGCGTATAGGCCGAAGAGGAGGAAGAGGTGGCCTATCTGGATTACAAGACCGTTTGGAATCGCCACAATCAGTAATCCGCTCAAAGGAGTCAGCGGCATACAGATTGGCGGTTTTGATTGCCCAGAAGCACAAGATGGGGGCTTCGTGGAAAGATGAATGGGATGAGTATTTTCAATCATTAAGGAAAGAGTGCGAAACTGGTGTTCATCCAGTTTGGGAGCGTATGGCTAGGGAGGCCCCCTTGATTGCGGAGCTGGGTAGATTTCCGATATCAGAAAAAGAACAAAATATTGATGCAGGGGATTGGTTGAGTCAAGCCGATTTCGATCCTCGTGATTCATCCGCATTACTCAATTGGCTGGAATCCTGCACTCTACAATTAGATGTCCATCAGGCATCATCTCTTCAGAAAATAACTCGTGACTTGCGTTCTGGAAAACCTCGTCCGCAGAAATGGAAGTTATGGATGAATCCTTCTTTGACAGATATGGTCGGAGATTACGCCCTCTTAGAATTCATGTTATTGGCGGCTGAAAGTAATGAACAATTAAGTTCGATATTGGATAACATAGATTCTGAAAATTTGCAAGACTTAGTGAAGTCACAATCAGATCTCCTGTCGTTAAGGGCCGGTTCAACTGAAAATTGGCAAGAAGCCGTTTCTAATGTTGGAGAAGGTAAACTCGCTAGGGCAATACGAATTGAGGCGTGGAAGAATTTTCAGACAGGAAATACAACTGATGCTGACTCGCTATTAAGTGGTATCGAAATACTCGAAAATGCTGGTATTGAGCCCGCGGATTCGCTTAGTTGGGCAGTAATTTCAGGCCTTGTATCTGCAAATCGAGAGGCTGAAACCATCGCAATACTCGAGAGCTTAGAAATTAGTAATGAAGAAGAAATGAGTATTGCTATCAACCTAATTTCTGAAACTGGGGATTCAAGTATTCAGGAGTTAATTTTGAAGGGTCTTGCAAAAGCGTCAGATGAATTAACTCTGAGTGTGATGCGGAATACTTCAGCGCCTCTAAGCATCAGGAAGAAAGCGGCGCAGAAACTCTCAACAAAAGACCTAGGTATAGAGGAAGAAGTACTCGATATTTACACATTATCCGCAGATGTGGAGGGGCTCAGTGGTGAATTCCTAAGTCACCCTGAATTAGTATCAAAATATCCTCACCGTGCATTATTGGTTTGGCATCTGATTCCTGCGGAGCAAGGAGTTTCAATTATGCAGGAGCTTGAAGCGATGAGGAAGAGCGCTATCCTTGGACTCGCAGAAACTGAAAATGATGAGGTTATGACTGCGTCCTCTTCTTCATTGATTGCGCTTTTGAGCGGTAACCCCTCCTCAATGGATGCTGTTCACGAAAAATTGGATTCGAAAGGGCTTGAAGCACTCAACCAAGTTAGGGCCGCGCTTCGTGCAGACGGTGACGGTTTGGTTGAAGAAAATCGAATAGAACGATTAGAACAATCGGTTAAAGATGCTAATTTGACCTATCTTGAGAGAAGCCTATTCGACGTCCTAATCAGCGCCTTGAGATTGAATAGAGCGACTATGGACCTACAAAGTGGAGTCGAAGAAAGAAGTGGTTCCGCCCTGTCAGCATTGGGTGCCTTATGTTCAACCGAAGGAGTAGAACTGCGCACAATCCGATTTGCTACAGAGCTAGTATTGGAACATAATGCTGCGATTCCTGATTTGGAAATGTGGTATAGACAGCATGACAATGGCTCGTCAAATCACCAAATTATCAGAGCCACAATTGCCGTAAAGAAGGGAGACCGTGTCAATGCGGCTCGCTCATACCGAGATGCGGCGATGAGAATTAGAGGAGATTTCGAACAATCATCTATGTTACTTCGAAAAGCATTGATTGAATTTGCTCTTGCAGGAGGATGGAAAGAAGCAATTGATTTGATTGATAAACATCCAGAATTACTTGCATCTGTTACATCAAGATTCCAACTATATCTAAGAGTCTGTGCAGACGCTATTGCCGGTCGTAATGAAATTGCTACACAACGAATAATGGAATATGTCTCACAAAGAGAGCCTAGTGAAGATAGTGAAGATAGGGATGTTGTTAAGCGCAGATTGGAAGTACTCGATAGAGCTCTAAGATATGCTTCTGAGCATAGATTACCAGAGGATCCATTCCGTGGCCGTGTTCTAGCGGCACAGATGATGATGCGTCGTAAGCAGCCCGGCAGAAGAAATGAACTTGAAGGTAGATTCTTGATGGAATTGAATGAAAGAAAGGACGTTCTTGCGATTACACTAATCGCCCAAGAAGTTGCTGATATCTCGCCAATTAGAGGGCTTAGAATGTTCGAAACTGCGATTCAATCAGAGAATTTTGGCTCACGGCAGATTCAGACTTTGGTCCGGTCACAAAAGGCATTATTCCGCCGACACAGTAACAATATCCCAGTTCGTCAGCGTCGGTCATTGAGCAATCTTTCTCTAAGACCACTCGTATTGGTCGATACCAATATCCTAATCGATGCTCTGAAGGATGACTTATTGGGCCAAATTTCTCAAGACAACTATGGTACATTCGATTGGACTGTGGAGAGAGCTTTCGTATGGATGCTCAAGAGACGTAGTGAAGAAGGTCGAGTTCATTTGTGTATACCGATGTCGGCTGAAGCCGAGTTCCTAAATCGAACAAGATCTCCAAAGATTGCACGTGCTCTGTTCAGTGATGTGCACATTGATAACAAGGTTTGGAAATCGACGGTTACATCCAAACTTCTGCAAGAAAGGGTCGAGTATATTCTACGGACGTTTGGTAAATTCAGAAACGAAGTCGATATGGATGCGAAGCGAGAGGTTGACCTGGACTCCTTCCTAGTTCGGCACTCGGAGATTTTCGAGAGAGTTACGGAAGCCAAGCAATTAGCTAGAGATGATCCGCCGCCAAGAAGTATAATCGATGGTTTGGAAATCTTCCCTGAGTCTGGTGACCTAGACATAATGAGAGATTCAACTGTTTACGCCTCGTCGACAATTCCTGACGCCGGTTGTGTCCTAGTTGCCACAAGAGATTCTGACTTTACTTTAATTTCAAGAGCGTTGCATGACAACTTCGGATTCGATGCGATTTCGACTGCTCAGCAGCTGAATAGTCACATTCTTAGAAATTGACCATTGCGTGAAATTGTTCTCACATGTGAGAGATTATCGCTTGACCGAATTCGCTACATTTCAGTAGTGTGGCATCATCCATTAATCGTTCAAAATCGTAGGTTACAGTTCCAGCTGAAATCGCGCTTTCCATTCCCTTGACAATTAGATCCGCCGCTTCACTCCAACCCATGTGCCGGAGCATCATCTCTGCTGAAAGAATCAGGCTTCCCGGATTGACTTTGTCTTGACCGGTGTACTTTGGTGCCGTTCCATGGGTGGCTTCGAAAATGGATATTCCAGTATCATAGTTGATGTTCGCACCTGGGGCTATACCGATTCCACCTACCTGTGCAGCTAGCGCGTCAGAGATGTAATCGCCATTCAGATTCATTGTTGCAAGTACTCCATATTCGCGCGGGCGCGTGAGAACTTGCTGCAGCATTGCGTCCGCGATTACATCCTTGATGACAATCGTGTTTCCTGTCTTTGGATTAGTCAATGTGCACCAAGGACCGCCGTCTAATTCCACTGCTCCGAATTCATCTTTGGCTAGTTGGTAGCCCCAATCTCTGAATCCGCCTTCTGTGAATTTCATGATGTTTCCTTTGTGAACAAGAGTTACTGAATCCTTGTCATTATCGATTGCGTATCTTATCGCCG
>Ga0208130_1000313_pt1 | contig 26110 bp, 28 predicted proteins | sample ETNtaG_31_FD_185771 | JGI IMG/M metagenome (GOLD analysis project Ga0208130, IMG submission 185771) | Marine microbial and viral communities from oxygen minimum zone, Eastern Pacific Ocean - ETNP201310SV78 (SPAdes) (version 2) | ecosystem: Environmental > Aquatic > Marine > Oceanic ... | reverse complement strand
TGATAGAGGAACTATTGCTATGGCTAGAACCATGGATCCTCACTCTGCTACTAGTCAGTTTTTTATAAATCATAAAGATAATGGATTCTTAAATCATACTTCAGAGAATTCTGATGGTTGGGGTTATGCAGTATTTGGGGTTGTAACTGAAGGTATGGATATTGTTGATCAAATTGCAGATGTTATAACAAGGTCCTACAAGGGTTATGCAGATGTTCCTGCATACGACATAACGATAGAGTCTATTAAAATTATTGAATAAAATTAGGTTATAAGGCTCTTAAAAAAACATAAGCATATTTATACACTTAAGGAATTTTATTTAACCCCAAATATTATTAAAAAAGTTTCAAAGATTATATAAAGAGCAAATCGTTTCGGTCATAAAGATTTATAATGGTGTTAAGATATTATTTTAATTTTAGTAGATTTAAATACATTCTGTTAATAGATGACTAATATTATGAATATAAGTTTAAAAATTTCATTCATTTCTTTGATTTTCTTCTTTTCAATGGGCTGTGATTCTGTGCAATCTGTTCAAAAAGAAAACCCATTGGTAAATGCTCTATTTAAAAATGGTATAGACATATCAAATGATATAGATATGAATTCTGATAATTACAGCCTAAATAAAAAACAAGCTATTTGTATAGTAAAAAACATAGAAAATCTTGCAAATGACCGTGAGTGGGAGCGATTTGTATATGAAGAATTAGAAATGGATAAAAAGACTGATGTAGATTATCTAGAGGACGGATTTTCTATTCTTGGAGACGTGTTACAAGGTGAGTTTGATAGCATGTTTGATGGTTTGAGAAGTTTTGAAGCATCAGCCTCATTGAATCAACTGAAATTGCAATCAATCCAAATATGTGATGAAGCTCTATGGTCTTATATCAATGGAGATTATATATACTATGACGATTCAGAAGATAGTTATAAAGATGAAGCTGTAACTGAAGACCCTGAGCAGTCAGAAGAAGTAGTCGCTGAAGATGAAAACTATGTATTAGATAATACTGCTACTCTTGTTCAAGGACTTAGTGCTGGCATAGCAAATCAAATAAATAAAGAATTCACTCAAGTAATTATCCAAACATCAGAAGGTGAAATTAAGCTTGAGCTTAATAATAAAAAGGCACCAATAACAGTGGAAAATTTTAAAAATATTGCGAAATCTGGATATTATGAAGGAACTGTTTTTCATAGAGTTATTAACGGCTTTATGATTCAAGGTGGAGGCTTAACGGCTGACATGAACGAGAAACCTAGTGGTACTGCACCCATACAAAATGAAGCAAATAATGGCTTGTCTAATGACAGAGGTACTATTGCTATGGCTAGAACTTCTGCTCCTCATTCTGCGACTAGTCAGTTTTTTATAAATCATAAAGATAATGGATTCTTAAATCATACTGCAGAGAATTCTGATGGTTGGGGTTATGCAGTATTTGGAGTTGTAACTGAAGGTATGGATATTGTTGATCAAATTGCAGATGTTGCAACAATGTCCTACAAGGGTTATACAGATGTTCCTGTATACGATATTACAATAGAGTCTGTTACAATCATTGAGTAAAATACTCTAAAGAAATTATGAAAAAAATATTTCTAACATTTTTAATCTTTTCAGTGGTTTCATGCTCAGTTTCAGAAGTTCCTATGGGTAGTCTGGTGGAAAGAAATGGAATTACATACCAAGTAAATTCAGATAAACCATATAGCGGAAAAGAAATTGCATATTTTGCTAATGGGCAAGTTGACCTTATCAATACATATAAAAAAGGGAAGATTATTCAACAAGAGGCTTTCCAACAAAATGGAACCCCATTATACAAAGAAGTCTTCGATAAAAATGGGACAATAATTGAAGAAGAATATTTTTATGAAAACGGGCAGCTTGAATGGAAATGGTCGTGCAAAGGTGGAATTGAGAATGATGTATGTCCTTATGAAGAGTACTACGATTATTGGGAAAATGGACAGCTAAATTTCAAAGGAATTTATAAAAATGGAGAGCCTGTCCTAGAAGAAGAGTATTATGAGAACGGTGAAAAGGTGGAATAGATGCTTCAAGTAATTATTAAAACATCAGAAGGTGAAATCAAGCTTGAGCTTAATGATGAGAAGGCACCAATAACAGTAGAAAACTTTAAAACTATAGCTAACTCTGGTTATTATGAGGGAACTATTTTTCATAGAGTAATTAATGGTTTTATGGTTCAAGGTGGAGGCTTAACAGCTGACATGAATAATAAATCAAGCGGAACTGCTCCCATACAAAACGAAGCAAATAATGGCCTATCTAATGACAGAGGAACTATTGCTATGGCTAGAACCATGGACCCTCACTCTGCTACTAGTCAGTTTTTTATAAATCATAAAGACAATGGTTTCCTAAATCATACTGGTGAAAATTCTCAGGGCTGGGGCTATGCAGTATTTGGTGCTGTAACTGAAGGTATGGATATTGTTGATCAAATTGCAGATGTTGCAACTGGATCTTCTGGTGGCCATCAAGATGTTCCGGTAGATGTCATAACAATAGAGTCTGTTACTATTAGTGAATGAAGCCGCGCTTTATATCAGACATACATTTAAGTAAAAATAGTCCTCATTTAACTAATGCCTTTAAAGCATTCTTAGTTGAATCTAAAAAAGATTGCTCTCACCTATTTATCCTAGGAGACTTATTTGAAGTCTGGATTGGTGATGATGATAATAATTCTTTCCATCAGGAAATAAAAATAGCTCTCTCAGAGTTCACTTCAAATGGTCCTGAGACATTTTTTATGCATGGCAACAGAGACTTTTTAATAGGTAAGACTTTTGCAAATGAGGTTGGTATTTCAATACTCTCTGATCCATATACTCTAAATATCAATGGTTTGAATGTGATCCTTAGTCATGGTGACTTTCTTTGCACAGATGATGTTGATTATATGAATTTCAGGAATATGGTTAGGTCTGAAGCATGGCAAAAGGATTTTCTATCTAAAAATCTTGACGAAAGAAATGAAATAGCAAATTCATTGAGATCTACTAGTAAAGATGCCACATCTAAAAAGTCTCTTGAAATTACCGATGCAAATCCTGAGACTATAAATGACTTTATGCAAAAAAATCAGCCTGATATATTTATCCACGGACACACTCACAGACCAAAAATCCATGAGGATAATTTATTTAAAAGAGTTGTCCTTGGAGACTGGGATAAGTCAGGTTGGTATCTTTCAATAACAGAAAATAATTTAGACCTAAAAGAATTTAAAATTTAAGAAAAATCCTATTGTTCTAAGTCTTAATATACTGTATATTTATACAGTATTTAGTATATTCCTATGAAAGTTAACTATATCGGAAAAATTTCTGAAGAAAATCTGCCGGCAATATTTGTGCCCTATTTTCTTGAATCAGTCCATGCCGGATTCCCCAGTCCGGCAAGTGACTATATTGAAAGTCCAATAGATCTAAACAAACATCTGATCAAGAATGGAGCTGCAACTTTTTTGGTAAGGGCTCAAGGTCAATCTATGATTGGATCTGGAATTACTGACCAAGCAGTTCTAATAGTTGATAGAAGTATCAAGCCTTCTCATAACAGTATTGTAGTTGCAACAATAGATGGTGAATTTGTATGTAAGAGATTGAAACTAAAACCGAGAATGTGTTTGATGCCAGATAACCCTGAATACCCTCCTCTTTTTATAAATAATGGCCAAGAATTAGAAATCGTTGGAACCGTTACAGCAGCTATTAATAAATTCTAATGGCCTTTGCTCTTGTTGATTGCGAAAGTTTTTATGCATCTTGTGAAAGAGTTTTTCGGCCTGATCTAAAAAATATCCCTATTGTAGTTCTTTCTAATAACGATGGCTGTGTTATTGCAAGAAGTACAGAGGCAAAAAAAATGGGCATCGCTATGGGTGTTCCTTGGTTTAAAGTAAGAGAACTTTTTTTAAAAAAAAACGGGCAAGTATTTTCTTCAAATTTCACATTTTATGGGGATATGTCAACTAGGGTAATGAATATACTTGAAGGCTTTGTTCCAAGGGTTGAGATTTATAGCATCGATGAGGCATTCTTGGATTTAGATTCTTTAAAAAAAAATTACAATCTATATGATTTTGGTTGTCATATAAGATCAATTGTTAAGCAATGGACCGGGATTCCTGTTCGTATAGGGATAGCTCCTAACAAAACACTAAGCAAAATTGCTATCAATGAAATCAAAAGGAGAAATGCTCCAACATCTGTGATTCATTTATTAAATAAGAAGCAAATTGAAATTGCCTTGCAGCATACTCCAGTTAGTAAAGTATGGGGGGTTGGAAGAAGGCTAAATGAACATTTAAATAATGCCGGTATTAGTACAGCACTCGATCTTGCAAAAGTCAGTCCACAAAATATTAAGAAGAGATTTAGTATAGTTTTAGAAAGAACTGTTCGAGAGCTGAGAGGCGAAAGATGTCTTGATATTGAAGACAATATTTCATCAAAAAAACAAATTGTTGTAAGCAGAAGCTTTGGTGAAAGAGTGTCTAATTTAGAAACATTAAAACCTATAGTTAGTAACTTTGCTGTTCGAGCAGCAGAAAAATTAAGAAGTGAAAAACAAAAATGTTCTCAAGTTTCTGTTTTTGTAAGAACTAGTCTTTTTAATAAAAATAAACCTCAGCATTCAGATCTAAAAACAATTGGGCTTCTTACTCCTACAAGTGATACTAGGGATATTCTTATAGCAGCAAAGAAAGGTTTACTGCCTATCTTTAAGCCTGGCTATGATTATGCAAAAGCAGGAATCATCTTAAATAAATTTACCAGTGAGCATGTTAAACAATATTCTTTATTTAAAGACCCTAATGATCCTAAACAAAATACAGGATTGATGAAATATCTTGATCAAATGAATGCCTGTGAAACTCAAATTTACTACGCATCTCAAAATACAAAAAAATGGTCTCCAATGAAACAAAATATGACTTCTCCGAAATATACAACTAATTGGTATGAATTACCTAAGGTAAACTAAATAAAGATTATCAAGTTAAATATTTTGAGTAAACTTTATGACAAATCTATCGCAAATTCTTTAAGAATATCTATGTCTACTACTTTTAGTGCTTTTTTATTAGTTCTTTTCAGGTAAATTTTAGGCGCAAAACCACATTCGTAAGCTTCTTTCCACCTTTCAGCACAAAGGCACCAAGAATCTCCATCTTTTAGACCTGGAAAATTAAATTCTGGCCTAGGAGTTGATAAATCGTTGCCTCTGCTTTTAGAAAAAGCTAAGAATTCTTCGGTAAGCAATGCGCATACAACATGCAAACCTCGATCAAGCTTATCAGTATGACAGAAGCCATCTCTATAAAATCCTGTAATAGGATTTGAGCAGCATTCCTCGATGGTATCTCCATAGACATTAGTCTGTTTTATATTCATCTAATTCCTTTTTATATTTTTCATAATCTTCCCAATCGTGAGGCGTTCCAACATTTTGAATTCCCTCTCTTGCTCTATATAAACTTTTTGTTCTAAGCTTAGTCATATCTTCTTCTTTCCCAAAAATTTTATTCCAGCCCTTTTTAAAAATATTTGAAAATTTTTTATCTGACATTTAATTAATCATTAATTTAAAGTTCTATGTAAATTTAATTATATAAATATAAATGATTATTGTTATTATATTTTTAATGAAAAAATCAAAAGTACTATTTAATGAAAAGTGTTCGATATGCAACTTTGAGATTAAGCATTATAAAAAAAGATCAAAACTAAATTTTGAAGATTGCAGTTCAATGAACGACAAGTATCTTAAAAAACTTCATGTTGTATTTGAAGACAGAGAAGAGTTATCAGGAGTAGATGCATTTATATATGTCTGGCATAGAACAAAAGGCTACAAATGGCTTGGAACTTTTGTTAGCTTGCCTGTGATATATCAACTATCAAAATTGGCATATTTTTTTATGGCATATCTCTTATACTGGAGATATAAGTACTTTGTTAAATGAGAATGATAATCATATTGATTATCATTAAAAAAATACCTTATATCAGTAGTTTACAATGATTATAATATCATTATAATTTGGATAATTACAACTTAAATATGGAGCTAATCATAATGAATGATAAAGAAATTAATTCAAAAGAAGTATGTGACATTTTAAATTCAATAATGGAGTATGAGCTTGCTGGTGTAGTGAGGTACACCCACTCGTCTATGATGGTAAGTGGTCCATATAGGCTACCTATTGTTACATTCTTGAAAGAACAGGCAGCTGAGTCATTAATGCATGCGCAACTTGCAGGTGAAAAGATAGCAGGATTAGATGGGCATCCAAGTCAGAAAATTGCAAAAATTGAAGAAACAAATAGACATACCATTAAAGATATTCTTGAAGAAAGTCTTGCACACGAATTGCATGCCTTAAATCTATATAAAGATTTATTAGCTGTTGTTGAAAATAAATCTGTCTATCTGGAAGAATATGCAAGAGCACAGATTGGTGAAGAAGAACAACATTCTCTTGAACTTAAAATTATGCTGAAAGATTTTAGTTAAATTTTTTTAAAATATCTTTCATGATGAGCTTCAGACAACTTAAGTAATTCATCATTAATCTCATCTTTAATTGTCTTAGGATTAAAGTGATTTAAGCTCTCAATGCCATAATTCTTTAGATCAAATTCTTGTGAGCCTGCAGCCCTAAACAGATCAAAAATCCAGGTTATTGGGTCGAGAGAGTGATTAAAATTTATTGCTTTTTCATCAAGTCTATTTGCCAATAAATCAGAGTCATAAACTTTAAATCTATCTTGAAGAATTTTAATTTTAAATTTTTCTAGACGATCATTAATTATTTCTCTTTCTTCAAGTGAGTATTTAGTCCAATTTACAATCTCATGAGAAAAGCGTTTACAACCTTTGCATACCTCATCACCAAAGGTAGTCGAACATATACCCAAACATGGTGTTGATGATCGTTTTTTCTGAAGCTTAGCCATAAAGGAAAATAATAACCCATTTTTTAATAAATTTTACCTATTTAGTGGCTATCTTTAACTATAAGAGTAAAATATGAGCATCGGAGACCAAGCGATGTTAGATGACTATAAAAAACACGTTGAAGAAAGGGCTAAAGAGAACATCCCACCCCTTCCATTAGATGTCGAACAAACTTCAGAACTAATTAATTTACTCAAATCTGAGCATGATGAATCTGAGCTTTTATTATTTCTTTTAAAAGAAAGGGTTCCAGCAGGTGTTGATCAGTCCGCATATGTTAAAGCTGCATTTTTATCCGATATAGCTTCTGGTAAAACATCCAGTCCATATATCGATAAAAAGAAAGCTGTTCAAATTTTAGGAACTATGCTGGGTGGTTATAATATTGAACCCCTAATTAATTGTTTAAAAATAGATGAATTAGGTAAAGAAGCTGCAAATGCTCTAAGTGAAACTTTATTAATTTTTGATTCATTTAATGAAATTTTTGAGCTTTCAAAAACCAATAAGTATGCAAAAAAGGTTATTGATTCTTGGGCAGCCGGTGAATGGTTTACAAAAAAATTAGACATTCCTGAACAAATCAAATTGACAGTATTTAAAGTGCCTGGAGAAATAAATACTGATGATTTATCTCCAGCTACAGATGCGTGGTCAAGACCAGATATTCCTCTTCATGCATTAGCAATGTTTAAGATGCCAAGAGAAGGTCTTGAAAAACCTTTGGAAACAATAGAAAAATTAAAAGAAAAAGGAAATCCTCTGGTTTTTGTAGGTGATGTCGTAGGAACAGGTTCATCGAGAAAATCTGCTACTAACTCAGTACTATGGCATATGGGTGACGAAATTCCATGCATTCCCAACAAAAAAGAAGGCGGTTTTTGTTTTGGAGGAAAAATTGCTCCTATTTTCTTTAATACTTTAGAAGATTCGGGTGCATTTCCAATCGAAATGGATGTAACCAAAATGGAAATGGGTCAAGAGGTTATTTTAGAGCCTTTTAATGGCAAGGTTTTAGATGCAAAAAATAATGAAATTATTACAAAATTTAATCTAAAAACCGATGTTATTCTAGATGAAGTTAGGGCTAACGGAAGAATTCCTCTTATTATTGGTAGACAGTTAACAGACAAAACAAGAGAGGCTTTGAGTTTAGGTCCAACAGATATTTTTAGAAGACCAGATTCAAAAGATAACTCCACAAAGGGATTTACCCTTGCACAAAAAATGGTTGGTAAAGCATGTGGTGTTGATGGGGTTAGGCCTGGTACCTATTGCGAACCAAGAATGACAACGGTTGGATCACAAGATACCACAGGCCCAATGACTAGGGATGAGCTTAAAGAACTTGCGTGTCTGGGTTTTTCAGCAGATTTGGTTATGCAATCTTTCTGTCATACTGCAGCATATCCAAAACCTGTTGATGTAGAAACTCAACATAGCTTACCCGATTTTATTATGAACCGTGGTGGAGTCTCTTTAAGACCTGGAGATGGAATAATTCATTCATGGATGAACAGGATGCTTTTACCAGACACTGTAGGAACTGGTGGAGATAGTCATACAAGGTTTCCAATTGGAATAAGTTTCCCAGCAGGTTCTGGTCTAGTAGCCTTTGCTGCTACGCTTGGCGTAATGCCTCTAGATATGCCCGAATCAGTATTAGTAAGATTTAAAGGAGATATGCAACCTGGAATAACCTTAAGAGACCTTGTTAATGCGATTCCATATGCTGCTATTCAAAAAGGCCTTCTTACGGTTGAAAAAAAAGGGAAGAAAAATATATTTTCAGGAAAATGTCTTGAAATTGAAGGTCTGCCAAATATGAAAGTTGAACAAGCTTTCGAACTTTCAGATGCCTCTGCCGAAAGATCAGCGTCTGGATGCACTGTTTTATTAAATGAAGAACCAATTTTAGAATATCTAAATTCAAATATCATTATGTTGAGATGGATGATTGCATCGGGATATGGGGATGCAAAAACTCTTGAAAGAAGAGCTCAGGCAATGGAGGAATGGGTTTTAAATCCACAACTCTTAAAACCTGATCAAGATGCAGAATATGCTGAGGTTATTGAAATTGATCTAAATGAAATTAAAGAGCCTCTATTAGCATGTCCAAATGACCCAGATGATATTAAACCGCTTTCTGAGGTAGAAAATACTCCTATTCAAGAAGTTTTTATTGGTTCTTGCATGACAAACATTGGGCATTTTAGAGCAGCAAGTATGCTTCTTAAAAAATATAATCAAACAAATGCGAGATTATGGGTTGTCCCACCAACAAAAATGGATGAGCAGCAATTAATTGAAGAAGGAGAATACCAAATCTTCAAAGATCTTGGAGCAAGAACAGAGCTTCCAGGCTGCTCTTTATGTATGGGAAATCAAGCAAGAGTTATTGCGAATTCTACTGTTATTTCAACATCTACAAGAAATTTTCCTAATAGAATGGGGGATGGTGCTGATGTATTTTTAGCCTCAGCTGAATTATCTGCAATAGCATCTATATTAGGTAAAATACCAACAGTTGAAGAATATCACCAATATATGAATGATATAAATCCTTTCTCTGAAAATATTTATAGATACTTAAATTTTAATGAAATAGATGCTTATGTTGCAAGTGCAAATTCAGCTGAAATTCCAACTATAAATATAGTTAATCCTTAACCTCTAGCCTTAGCTCTTTCTCTTTGAATTTTTAATTCATCTTTTCTGGAATTTTCAAGCTCTTCAAGATAATTTTCAATTAAAGGAGTTATATATTTACCTGTAAAAATTGAATTTTCAAACTCATCTATTTCAGGATTGCCCGCTCTTACTGCCTCAATTAGATCTTCAAGCGTTTGATATATCAACCAGTCAGCATTAATTTCTTTGGCCACCTCTGCATCAGATTTATTTGATGCAATTAGTTCTGATGTAGCAGGCATATCAATACCATACAAATTTTGATATTTAATTGCAGGTGCTGCTGATGCAAAATAAACTTTATTGGCACCCGCTTCTCTTGCCATTTCTATTATCTTTTTGCTAGTAGTTCCTCTAACAATCGAGTCATCTACCAATAAAACATTCTTTCCTTTAAATTCAAGATCTAAAATATTTAATTTTCTTCTAACAGATTTTTTTCTTTCTTCCTGATAGGGCATAATGAAAGTTCTGCCTATATATCTGTTTTTAACAAAACCTTCTCTGTATGGAACCCCTAAATCAACAGCTAATTGATGGGCGGCTATTGTTGAGCTATCAGGAATCGGAATGACAACATCAATATCATGATCTGGTTTAATTTTTTTGATTTGATCTGCTAGTTTTGATCCCATTCTTATCCTTGCTTTATAAACAGATATTTCATCAATCTTAGAATCCGGTCTTGAAAAATACACATATTCAAAAATACATGGTCTCTTTTGAGGACTTTCAGAACATTGCTGAGAAAAAAGTTCACCATTTTTATCAATAAAAACAGCTTCACCAGGCTCAATATCTCTTAATTTTGAATAGCCAAAAGAGCTAAACAAGGCATCTTCTGATGCAATTATATACTCGTCCCTTTTTTTACCCTTTCTAATACCAATTGATAAAGGTCTAATTCCATTGTTATCTCTAAAGGCAAGTAAACCATGACCAGTGATAAGAGCTAAAACAGCATATGCTCCATCGCATCTTAAATGAGTTTTTGAAACAGCCTTGAAAATATGTTGAGCAGAAGGAAATATTTCTCTTTGTTTACCCAATTCATGAGCAAAGATATTAAGTAAAACCTCTGAATCAGAATCAGTTTTTAAATGGCGCATTTCTGCATGAAATAATTCATTTGAAAGTTGTTTGGAATTGGTTAAATTTCCATTATGAGCAAGGCTAATACCATATGGCGAATTAACATACATTGGTTGAGCGAACTCTTTTCCATTGCCTCCAGCAGTTGGATACCTGACGTGCCCTATTCCATAATTACCAATAAGTTTATCCATGTGTCTTTGTTGAAATACATCACGAACATATCCCATTGATTTTCTGGTGCTTAACCTATCGTCTTGATTACAAACCACCATGCCAGCAGCATCTTGGCCTCTATGTTGAAGCATTAATAGAGAATCATATATCTCAGCAGCTACATTTGATTCAGCTGAAATTCCAACTATTCCACACATTAAGAATCCCCATTCTGAGTGTTTTCATTATCTGATTCTGGAGCTACATTTTCTTTCAATGGTTCTATTATCTCCAGAGCCTCCTCTACAACTTCTTTATTATCTATTAAATCTCTAAAATATGCTTCTATTCTTGGAGCATATTTTTGAATAATTGGTGTAATTTTAGAATCAGTAATCAAATCAGTTGTTTTAAGATTTGAGGGAAGAAGTAAAAATATTGCAAATAAGAATATAAATCCCCTTGATAAGCCAAATATAATTCCAAAAAACCTATCAAAACCTGACGCGCTAGACCATATTACAATTTTGCTTATAAACTTTATTAAAAGCCTTCCTAAAAAAATAAATAAAGTAAAAACAACTATATATGAAATGATTTTAGATACATCTTTATTTTGAACAAATTCATTTATTGTAGGTGTAGCAAGATACTCAAGGCTTATAGCAGCAATGAATGCAGCAAACCACAAAAATAATGACAAAAATTCAGTTGTAAAGCCTCTTGAGAAAGAAATAATTCCTGAGGCAATTAATACTACCAAGATAAACCAATCTGCGTAGTTTAAACCTAGAGCTTCCACCTGGATATTTCCCCTTTTTTTGATTCAGATAATTCCTGAATTAATTTCATATTGTTTACAATATCATCTTCTGTTTGAAAAGGTCCAACATAAATGGCAAATAATTCTTGATTATCTCCAAAGGGCTCAACGAAAGCTGGAAGGCCTCCATTATTTATTTTATCTTTTAAATTATTAGCATTTTTTTTAGAAGATAGAATATGAGCTCTATATACAAAGAAATCAAAGTATGATTCATCAAATTTTTTAAATTGATTATTGTTTTGTATGCTACTGTTTACAGAATCAGTATCAAGCGGACTTTCATCGCTTAAATTCGAATTATTTTTGATAGAATCGTATTCGCTTGGATAAAAGAAATACATAGCCGAAGTAAATATACCCAAAAACACTAATAAGCCAATAATTCTTTCAGTTTTCAAATTTTTTCTTTAATGATTTAATTTTATGAGAAGTCTTAACAACCTTGTCTCTAAAGAATAATTCATGGTTTTCTTCAACTATATCTAAGTCATATAAGTAATTTGCCATAACACCAAAGGATTGCTCTAACCCTTTGTCAGAATTATCAGCATTCAAATTTATCCTCTCTAGACTTGCTCCGTTACCTATATGAAATCTAGCAACTGGATCATTTGGCATACCGTCTTTTCTTTTTGATTCAGTCAAATATCTTATTACCTGTTTCAATAACTCATCATCACTACAATTTTTTTCTATGCATCTTTCAAAAGTCATAGGTGCATGATTTTCCATCCATTTCATTAATCCTGGTAGTGGTGATAATGTTTGAAATTGGTTAAGTTTTGGTAATTCTCTTTTGAGAGTATTTGCAACTTGTTTAATTAAAAAATTTCCAAAAGAAATACCTAATAAACCGTTATGGCAATTTGAAATAGAATAAAAAATTGCAGTATTTGCGTCCTCAGCATCTATTTCCTGTCTGTCAATTTTGATAATGTCCTGAATTGATCTTGGAATGTCTTTACAAAGAGCAACTTCAACAAATATTAATGGATCGTTTGGAATTAGTGGGTGAAAAAAAGCAAAACATTGTCTATCAATGGGTGCTAATCTTGATCTTAAATCATCCCATGAATTTATTTCATGAACTGCCTCATATTCAATAATTTTTTCAAGAATATTGGCCTGTGTCTCCCAATCAATTTTTTCTAATACTAAAAAAGATGGGTTAAACCAATACTTAAATAAATTTAATAAGCCAGAATCAAAAATTTTAAGATTCTCATCTTTTAAAGATCTAATTCTTTCTCTTAATTTGACTAATCTATATGTTCCACTTGATGTAGAGTTAAGCCTTCTAAAAAGTTCTACCCATCGCGGTTCAGAGGAGGTTTTTATATTAACTAGATTTTGTTCATTCTTTTCAGATGAATATATTTTTGCATCTTTTATGAGTCTTTTCGTATCAATATCGTAGTTCAATGAAAGATTCTTAAGAAATTTAATTAAGCCAGTATCATTTTGATCTTCAATAAGTTTTAAAAGATGTTCAGCATAAACCATCGATGATACTTCGCCAGATGTGGACATAACGGATTCAACAGCCTTGTTTATATCTTTATGAAGTTTTCCAAAGCTCTTAAGACCGAAACGATTTAGACGTCTGGTGCCCTTCATGACTGTATTTAGTATATTTCTAAAAAAACTCATATTAATCTATTCATGATATAGCCTGTTTAATCTCGGTGATGTATTGTCCTATTCTATCAAACTCTCTTGAATCTGAGCTTTCTTCAATCATTTTTACTATGGATGAGCCAATAATAACTCCATCAGAGCATTTCGCTAATAGTTTTGCATCTTCAGGTGTTTTAATACCAAATCCTGCAAGAGTTGGTACAGATGCGTATTTTTTTATTTCTTCAATATTTTTGCTTATTTCATCAATATTTAAATTTGTTGAACCAGTTACTCCTCTTAGGGTGACGTAATATACAAAGCCAGAGCTATTTTGTGCAATTGATTTAATTCTATTTTCTTTAGTTGTAGGAGAAATCAATGAAATTGTATTGACATTGCTACTTTCTAATCCATAATCAGCCAAATTAACCTCACCCGGGATATCTACAACAAGTATTGAGTCTATTGCGTTTTCTTCGTTGTTTTTAATTAAATCTTTATGAGAAATAAAGGTATTAAGATAGCCCATTAGCACTATTGGAGTTTCATTATCTTCAATTCTGAAATCTTTTATCATATTAAAAATTAAGCTTAAGGAAACATTCTTTTGTAATGCTCTATCATGTGCTTTTTGTATTATCGGTCCTTCGGCTATGGGATCAGTAAAGGGCACTCCTATTTCAATAATATCTACGCCAGATTCAATGAATAACTTTATTAAAGACAGTGTGGATTCAATATCTGGATCTCCAGCAACTAGATAAGCAACCAAAGCTTTTTTATTTTCTGCTTTTAGTTCTTTAAGCTTCTTTGTGAGTCTATTCAAAACTTAATACCATCGATTTCAGCTACAGTATTTATATCCTTATCGCCTCTTCCAGAAACATTTACGACTATGTTGGAATCTGAATTGAAATCTTTCATAAGCTCATCTAAATATGCAAATGCATGAGCTGTTTCAAGTGCAGGAATAATTCCCTCAAATTCTGAAACTTGATGAAATGCTTTTAATGCATCATCATCACTAACTGCTACATATTCAGCCCTACCTGTATCTTTTAACCATGAGTGTTCTGGGCCTACGCCTGGATAATCTAAACCTGCTGATACTGATTTGGTTGATTTAACTTGACCTGAATCATCTTGCATTAAATAGCTTAAAGCTCCGTGAAGCACTCCAGGACTTCCGTCATTTAGGGGTGCGGCATGCTCTCCTGTTTCAACACCTTCACCACCAGCTTCCACACCAATAAGTCTTGTTTCAGTCATATTAATAAATGGATAAAAAATACCCATCGCATTGGATCCGCCTCCTACACATGCAACTATTGCATCAGGCATTCCATTAAATAAATCTTGAGATTGTGATATTAGCTCTTCGCCAACAACTGAATTAAAATCTCGCACAATCATTGGGTATGGATGTGGTCCTGTTACGCTTCCAATAATGTAGTATGTATCATCAACATTTGTAACCCAATCTCTTAGAGCTTCATTTAAAGCATCTTTAAGTGTTGCGGAACCTGAATCAACTGAATGAACTTGAGCGCCTAAGAGTTTGATTCTATATACATTCAAAGATTGTCTTTGAACGTCTTCAGCACCCATATAAATATGACATTCAAGACCTAGCCTTGCTGCAACTGTCGCAGTAGCTACTCCATGCTGACCAGCACCTGTTTCAGCAATTATTCTTTTTTTACCCATATGTTTTGCAAGTAAAATTTGGCCAATGGTATTATTAATTTTATGGGCACCAGTATGATTAAGATCCTCTCTTTTAAGCCATATCGATCCTGTTCCATAGTGCTTAGTTAATCGTTGTGCAAAATATAATGGAGACGGTCTTCCTACAAACTCTGATAAATCTTTGTAAAACTGTTTTTTAAAATCTTTATTATCTTTTAATTTGTTATATGTCTGCTCAAGTTGTTCTAGAGCAAACATAAGGGTTTCGGGCACAAATTTACCACCATAGTCTCCAAAAAAACCATTCTGATCTGGTAAACTTTTTTTATTAGGCTTCATGCTTATAAACTTCTATGATTTTACTAATTAAATTTAAATCTTTTACTCCAGTAGAAGATTCAACACCTGAGTTAATGTCAATACACCAAGGCTTAATGTTAATAGCATTATGAACATTTTTAATATTAATTCCACCCGAGATAATAATTTTCATATCTAAACTTTTTATATTTTTAAGAAGATTCCAGTTAAATGATTTTCCTGTTCCTCCGTACATATTTTCTTCATAGTTTTCAAATAAGATCGCTGAGGCATTATGATATTCAGATATTTTTTCTATACTTAATAGGTCTTTGACTCTAATAACTTTCCAAAAATCATTATTAAATGAATTACAAAATTCATTAGTCTCATCTCCATGGAACTGCAAAATAGGATTTTTAAAATATGAAGAGGTTTCTTGAATGAATTTTTTAGAAGAATTCACATAAACACATACGGGTCTTTTGTTTTTGAAATCTATCTTACTTATTTTTTGCAAAAAATTATCTTTTACATTCCTTGGGCTATTATCATGAAAAATGAACCCTATAAAACTTACCTCATCAATCATGATTAATTCATGCAAGATTTTTATATCATTTACACCACAAATTTTTAATAAAGATTTCATCAGGATTTTAACCTGTTAAATATATCTAATTCTAAACTATCTATGGCAAAATTTTCTGAATAAGTTGGACCTAAGAAAAAAAGACCCTTAGAAGGTGCAGTTTTTCCAGCATAACTCCTATCATTTTTCTTTATTATTTCTGAAATAGATAAATCATTTTCTCTCTTAGCTATGTCAATTAAAGTACCAACTATAATCCTTACCATATTCTGCAAAAATGCATTTGCAGATATTGTTATAACAATAAAATTATTGATTTTTTTGATATCTGTATAAGAAATTTTTTTTGTTGGATTTTTTGAATTACAGCTTGAACTTCTAAAAGAACTAAAATCATGCTCACCATTAAGCATTTTTAATTCATATTTCATAATATCTATATCAATTTTATTTGTAATCCAATGTGAAAATTTATCAAAAAATAGAGGTTTATTTTTTGAATTATAAATCACATATGAATACCTTCTTTCTTTGGCAGAAAACCTTGAATTAAAATCCTCAGGAACATTAAAAGCTTGCTTAACTGAGATTGTTTTGGGCAAATTTGAGTTTATTCCATCTATCCAATTTTTTTCATCCCTTTTAATATTAGTTTCAAAATCAAATACTTGTGATAAGGCATGAACTCCAGCATCCGTTCTTCCAGAATAATTAATAGATATATCTGATTCTGTTACAGCCCTAATAGCATCTTCTATTTTCTCTTGAATTGTGGGTGCATTTTTTTGCCTCTGAAAACCAGAAAAATCTGTACCATCGTATTCAACTGTAAAAGCTAATCTCACAATTAATTTATTTTGCTTAATAGGTTACTTGCTTCTTTTTTAATTTGATCGCTATCAGAATTTTTAACAAGATTTAATAAGATCTTTTTTGCATTTTCTTGATCATTCATTTCAATGTATATAGCTGCTAAATCTAATTGTTGTTGATCTTCATTATTTTCAATACTTAAACCCTTTGGAAGTCCTGACAATAGAGAATCATCATCTTTAGCCTCTTCAAAATCATATTCTTGTTCTTTTAAATTTTTAGCATTTCTCAAATGAATAAATATCAATGCTAGTAGAGCTCCTGAGGCTAGTGAAATTAGAGAAATAAAAATTAAATCAAATATTTCAAAATTATTATCTCTTTCTGTCTCTAAATCTTTTGTCTGATTAATAAATTCTTTTATAGTTTCATTCTCAACAGTCAATGACAGCTCTTTTGTATTTTCTTTAATAAAGTCTTTTGGATTAGATATGGACTCAAGAGTGGCATCAGAGTTTTCTTCTTTACTTGCCTCTATAATTTTTTCTTCATTCTCTTCTCTGGGTAATTCTGGGGCGGTTAAAACCAAAAGAGACTTTGAAGCATTAGAAAAACTTCGAGAAAATGAAGTATTCATATCTAGAATTGAGTCTTTAGCAAATTGGTAAGAGATATTTTCAATCTCAGATGTTTCAGGGACATAGATATCAATATCTTTTCTAATGAGATTAATATTTTCATTAATAAAAGCCTCTTTATTTCCTAAATAAATTGACCACATAATTTGGTATATTGAAATATCTGAGTTATTGCCTTTAATTTTTTCAGCCATACTCCAAACAGTTGTAATTTCAGAGCCTTTAATTATTTGTTCTGGAGGTGTTTCTTTTGTAATTTCCTTGGTTTGAATAATTTCTTTCTCAGTTCTTCTTGGTATTTGTTTATTTTCTATATTTATAGGTTGTGAATTGTAGTTTCTTAATTTTGAGGGTAAAAAAATAAAAACGTCTTTAGTAAATTCATTTTTAATTTCTATTGTTAGGCTAAAATAATCTTCTTGATATTTCTCAGAAAGAATAACTTTAAATAATTGGTATTCTCCAAAGTCTTCTAAAAGCGTATAAGCAATATCACTTTCATTGATGGGGTTATTAGTTTTGTATTCATATAAAAATAAATCATTGTCCTTGATAGATTCATTTTGAATTTTAAATTCAATAACTCTTTGGTCTTGAGAATTAAGGCTTGTTTTTGGAGATGATAAAAGAATCTCTCCATAAAGATTAAACGAGCTAATTAAAAAAAATGATCCTAAAAATCTCAGCACAATTTATTTTCTTTGATGAGCATTTCAATTATTTGTACAGCATTAAGAGCTGCCCCTTTACCATAAACATTATCTGCAACTATCCACATAGATACCCAGCTTTCTCCATTAATAGTCTGAGTTCTAATTCTGCCGACATAAACATCCTCTGTATCATTAGCATTTTCTAATGGAGTGGGATATTTTTGATCTGCAGGATTGTCTATTACCTTGATTCCAGGTGAATCAGATAATAAGTCAACAATATCATTTTTACTTACAGGTTCTTTTGTTCGAAAGAAAACAGCCTCAGAATGGCCATTTATAACTGGAACTCGAACACAGGTTGCTGTAACTTCAATATTAGGATCAAGAATCTTTTTTGTTTCCCAAGTGACTTTCATTTCCTCTTTTGTAAAATCGTTATCAAGAAAGATATCGCATTGTGGAATCACATTAAAAGCTATCTTCTTTGGGTAAACTATTGGTTCAACATTAAAGTCTTCTATTTGAGAATTTAGTTCTTTGACAGCATCTTTGCCTGTTCCTGATACTGCTTGATAGGTTGCAACATTTAATAAATCAACTTTGAATTTTTTATGTATTGGCTCTATAGCTATTAACATTTGTGAGACAGAGCAATTTGGATTTGCAATCAATGAAGGTTTTTCAATATCTCGTATTAGATCTCCATTAATTTCAGGAATAATTAAAGGAACTTGATCGTCATAACGATATTCAGATGACAAATCAACAACATAGCAGCCATTGGCAACAAAATCATTTGCATATTCTTTTGCAACTTTTGATCCAGCTGAAAAGATCGCTAAATGTGCTTTTGAAGTATCAAAATTAGAAAGATCCTCAATAATAAAACTTTTATTATTAAATGATAATGATCTACCAACCGAAGAAAAACCAAGTGGATAAAAATTATTTACATTAATATTCTTCTTTTCTAATAAAGAAATAATTTTATCTCCCACAACTCCGGATGCACCAACTAGTGCCAAGTTTATTCCACTACTCATCTTTAATAATCTCTATTATTTTTTTAGAAACATCTGAGGTCATTAAATAATCTCCATCAGATGCAATGTCTATTGTTCTATATCCTGCTTGAATAAATTTTTTGATTGCGTTATCAATTTTATCAGAGATGTCAGCCTGATTTAGTGAATACCTTAAAGCCATTGATAATGATGAGATCATTGCTAGAGGATTAGCTAAATTTTTACCAGCTATGTCTGGTGCGCTTCCATGACATGGTTCAAACATACCTTTGAAAGAACTGTCTAATGATGCAGATGGTAGCATGCCAATTGATCCAGTAAGTGTTGCAGCAATATCCGAGAGAATATCTCCAAAAAGATTGCTTGAGACTATTACATCAAATTGATTAGGGTTTAAGACCAACTGCATTGCGGTATTATCAGCAAGCTGATGTGAGAGCTCAACATCAGGATAGTCCGTAGACATTTCGGATACGATAGATCTCCAAAATTTAGAAACTTCGAGAACATTTGCTTTTTCAACAGAGCATAATTTTTTATTTCTTTTTTGAGCAGATTCAAATGCAACTTTAGCAATTCGCCTGATCTCTTCTTCGTTATATATCATTGTATTAAATGCATAATTTGGTTCTTCGTTAGAAACAATGCCTCTTGGCTCACCAAAATAAATTCCTCCAGTTAATTCCCTTACAATCAAGATATCAAGATCATTAATAACTTCTTTTTTTAAAGGAGATGCTTCTGATAATTCATTAAATAAGAAGGCAGGTCTTAAGTTTGCAAAAAGATTTAGTTCTTTTCTTAAGGTCAGCAATGCGTTTTCAGGACGATCTTCCCAGTCTAAGTTATCCCATTCAGTCCCACCGACTGCTCCGAATAATATTGCATCAGCCTTCTTTGCTGAATCAAGCACTTCTTTTGGTATTGGTGATCCACATTCGTTATAGGCTGTTCCTCCAACACTCATTGATGTGACCAAAAAATCAAGGTTATACTCATTTATTAAAAAATCTAAAACATCAGAAGCTGAGGCCATAACTTCCTGACCAACGCCGTCACCTGGAAGAATTAAGATCTCTTTACTCATTTACATATATCCATGGTTTTGAAATTTTTCTATTTTTTTCAAAAAGCATAATTTTATCTTTTTCTTTTAAACTTATATCTATATCATCCAAACCAAATATTATTCGATCAATCAAATGAGCATCTACTTTAAACTTAATTTTATCTTTATCATTTAAATGAATTGTTCTTTGTTGGAGATTTATTGAAAATTCAACAGCTTCTTTTTTAACAAGGTCAAGAAGTCTCTCAATATTTTCTTTTTCTAATTTGATAGGCAATACTCCATTCTTAAAACAATTATTGTAAAAAATATCACCAAATGAAGATGCAATAACAGCCTTTATACCAAAATCTCTCAAAGCCCAGACAGCATGTTCTCTTGATGAACCACATCCAAAATTATCTTTTCCAAGAAGAATCTTCGATTCAGTATATGGTTTATTATTAAGAATAAAATCTTCATTTATATCCCTATCTTCTTTTTTGATGCCTAGCTTTCCATCATCCTTATATCTCCATCCATCAAACAAATAATCCTCGTAACCAAACTTTTTTATTGATTTTAAGTATTCTGTTGGAATGATTTGATCTGTATCGATATTATCTCTATCTATATAACTTACAACTCCATCGATTATTAATCCTTCACTATTAGATTTCATGACGGCTCTCCAACTGTTCCATTTATTGCTGTATAGGCTGCCATAAGAGGACTCATTAAATGAGTTCGTCCCAAATAACCTTGTCTACCCTCAAAATTTCTATTTGATGTAGATGCGCATCTTTCATATGGCTTTAGTTGATCAGGGTTCATACCTAAACACATTGAACAACCGGGATCTCTCCATATAAAACCAGCTTCTCTAAATATTTTATCCAAGCCTTCCATTTCAGCTTGTTCTTTAACCATACCGGAACCCGGAACAACTATGGCTTCTGTAATATTATCTGCAACAGTTTTACCTTTTACTATTTCGGCTGCTTGTCTAAGGTCTTCAATTCTAGAATTTGTACATGAGCCTATAAAAACTTTATCAAAAACTAAATCTGATAATTTTGATTCATCTTGAATGCCCATATAATTTCTTGCGAGCTCTATATTTTTCTTATTATCTTCAGAAACATTCATAGGGGTTGGAATTTCACCATCATAATTTACAACCATTTCAGGAGAAGTGCCCCATGTAACTTGGGGTTTTATTTTGGAAACATCGACAATATACTCATTATCAAAAATAGCCCCATCATCAGTTCTTAAATTTGACCAATAATCTTCAGCTTTTTCTAATGTTTCTTTATCAAGGAAAGATTTTTCTCTTACATAATCTATTGTAGTTTTATCAGGTGCTATTAACCCTACTTTAGCTCCTGCTTCAATCGCCATGTTGCAGATTGTCATTCTACTCTCTACAGAAATATTCTCGATGTAGCTTCCAGCAAATTCAATTGCATAACCAGTTCCTCCTGCTGTACCAATAAGACCAATGAAATATAAAACTATATCTTTTGAGGAAACATTTTCAGCTGGAGTTCCTTCAAATTTAACAATCATATTTTTAAGTTTAGATACTTTTAAACATTGGGTAGCGAGCACATGCTCTACTTCAGAAGTTCCAATTCCCATGGCCAGACAGCCAAGCGCGCCATGAGTAGAGGTATGCGAATCGCCACAAACTATTGTCATGCCTGGTAAGGTATAACCTAATTCTGGACCAATTACGTGAACAATACCTTGTCTTGTTGATTTAATATCAAATTGCTTAATTCCAAAAGCATTACAATTTTTATCGAGCTCGACCACTTGTATCTTTGAGATCTCATCCTTTATTTGATCAGAATCAAAATTATTTCCTCGAGTTGTAGGAACATTATGATCAGGTGTAGCAATATTTGCTTCAAGTCTCCATGGCTTTAAGTTTTTCTTTGAAAGTCCCTCAAAAGCTTGAGGTGAGGTTACTTCGTGTAAATAATGTCTATCAATATATAGAAGTGACTCGCCTGAATCCAGCTGGGTAACGTGATGCTCTTCCCAAAGCTTGTCGTATAAGGTCTTCATTATCTTTATTCACTAAACGGTAATTCCTGCTTAACTTCAGCACATTGTGCTCGATTTATCAATAAATGATCGACCAGCACAAGACTCACCATGGCTTCAGCAATAGGAACTGCTCTTATGCCTACACAAGGGTCATGTCTTCCAGTTACTTCAATGTCAACTTCTTTACCATCTTTATTTACTGTTTTACCTTTTGTTTTAATGCTTGAGGTTGGTTTAATGATAAAACTTAGGCTTATATCATCTCCATTTGAAATGCCTCCCAAGATTCCACCTGAATTATTTGAGGCATATCCTGATGAAGTCATTTCATCCCTTGCCTCAGAACCTTTTAAGGTCAAAAGATCATCTGCATTCCCAATCGATACAGATTTAACAGCATTAATTGTCATAATTGCTTTGGCAAGATTAGCATCTAACTTCTCAAAAACTGGATCACCAAGTCCTACAGGACAGTTCTCAACAACAACGCCCAATTTTGCACCAACTGAATTACCCTCTTCAATTAGATCCTTAAATACTGAGTCTAGATCAGACAATTTTGATTCATCACAAAAAAAGTATTTGTTATTTATATCTTTATGATTAATTGAATCAGCTTTAACTTGTCCTATTTCAGAAACAAAACCATTGACTGAAACTCCTTCCTTTTCAAGTATTTTCTTTGCAATTGCTCCTGCAGCTACCCAATTTACAGTCTCTCTTGCACTTGCTCTTCCACCACCTCTATAGTCTCTATGACCATATTTTGCTTGATAAGTGATATCTGCATGATTTGGCCTAAAAACATCTTTTATATTTGAATAATCCTTAGATTTTTGGTCTTTGTTGTAAATAATCATTCCAATAGGTGTTCCAAGGGTTTTTCCTTCAAAAACTCCAGATAAAATTTCTACAGCATCATCTTCATTTCTTTGTGTAGTTACATCTGATTGACCAGGCTTTCTTTTATCTAATTCGTTCTGAATATCTTCTTTTGTTAGCTCTATTTGGGGTGGACAACCATCTAAAATACAGCCCATAGCAGCGCCGTGACTCTCACCAAAAGTCGTAATTTTAAATATTTTTCCAAACGTATTGCCTGACATGGCGATAATTATAGTCCAAAAAGCTAAAAAAGCCTTATTTTATGGGATTGTTGAAAATAATGATTGAAATTCAATAACAGAAGTTTCTTCGAGTAACTTTTGATTCATGCAAAGATTGAATATCTTATTGGAAACTTCTTCATCATATGTGATAGCCAAATTGTCTTTAAATTTCTTTTCTAGAACTGGGATCCCTTCTTCTCTTCTTCTTTTGTGACCAATAGGATATTCAACTTCAACTTCGTCTGTTGAAGTGCCATCATTGAAATGAATTTGAATTCTGTTTGCAATTGAACGCTTATCTGCCTCAAGATACTCTTTTGAATATCTTTTATCTTCGTTGATAATCATTTTTTCTCTAAGTGCATCAATTCTCGGGTCTTGAGCGACATCGTCTTCGTAATCTTCGGCAACTAAATTGCCTTTCAATAAACCAATAGCAACCATATATTGCAAACAATGATCTCTATCAGCAGGATTATTTAGCTCGCCCACTTTTGAGATAATTCTAATTGCAGATTCATGCGTAGTAATCTCAACAGATTTTATATCATCGATTTTATCTTTGATTTCATCATATAGTTTTACTGCTGCCTCCACCGCAGTTTGGGCATGGAATTCTGCAGGAAAGCTAATTTTGAAAAGTATATTTTCCATAACGTAAGTTTCAAAAGCTTGAGGCAAAGAAAGTTTTTCCCCATCAAATGAAACATCTTCAAAACCCCAAACAGGTGCAGATAAAACCCCTGGATATCCCATTTCACCCGACATAGTAATCATTGCTAGCCTTACTGCTCTGCTAGTAGCATCTCCAGCAGCCCAACTTTTTCTTGAGCCTGCGTTTGGAGCGTGTCTGTATGTTCTCAAACTTTGGCCATCTACCCATGCCTGACTTACAGCATCTTTAATTTGATCAACAGAACCGCCCAATAATTTTGTAGCTACTGCCGTTGAAGCAACCTTCACTAATATGACATGATCAAGACCAACTTTATTAAAACTGTTCTCAAGTGCTAAAACGCCTTGAATCTCATGCGCCATAATCATTGATTCGAGAACAGTTCGCATGGTCAATGGCTCTTTTCCATTAGCAACATTTTGTTGTGAAACAAAATCACATAGCGACAAAATTGCACCTAAGTTATCAGAAGGATGACCCCATTCTGCTGCAAGCCAAGTATCGTTATAATCAAGCCATCTAACAATACACCCAATGTCGAAAGCCCCTTTTACAGGATCTAATTCATAGTCAGTACCAGGAACTCTTACACCAAAAGGCACTTTGGTATCTTTTACGATTGGGCCAAGCATCTTTGTACAAGCTGGAAACTGCAGCGCTAAAAGACCACACCCAATGGTATCCATTAAACAATTTCTTGCAGTATCTAAAGCTAAATCAGATTTAATTTCGTAATTTGAAACATAGTTAGCTATTTCAGAGATAAGTCCATCAAAACCTGGCCTGACATTCAGATCAACATTTGATGACATATTTTAAGACCTATCTGCGATTTCAACCCAGTCTGAAGATTCAACCCCGATATAATCAGCACTTGGTCTAATAATTCTATTGTTCGCTCTTTGCTCCATGCAATGAGCAGCCCAACCAGAAACTCTGGACATAACAAAAATTGGAGTAAACAATTTTGTTGGTATGCCCATATAAAAATATGCAGGAGCATGGAAAAAGTCTGCATTGGCAAACATTTTCTTTTCGTCAGCCATAACTTTTTCAACCTCTTCAGCTACTTGATAAAGAGTGTCTGTGTCAGCAAGCTCAGATAATTGTTTAGCATATTCTTTAATAACAGCATTTCTTGGGTCTCTAATTGAATAAACAGCATGGCCAAAACCCATAATTTTTTCTTTATTGTTTAACATCTCAATAATATTAGATTTAGCTTCTTCTTTTGAAGTCCAGTTTTCTATTAATTCCATGGCTTTTTCATTTGCACCGCCATGCAATGGGCCTCTTAGAGAACCTATTGCAGCAACAACACATGAATGAATGTCAGACATTGTTGAAGCACATACTCTGGCTGTAAAAGTAGAAGCATTAAACTCATGCTCAGCATATAGAATTAAAGATACATCCATAACTTTCTTGTGCAAATCAGACGGTGTTTTACCATGAAGAATATGTAAAAAATGTCCGGCCATACTATCTTCATCATTAACCAAATCAATATCTTGTCCTTCATGTGAGAATTTATACCAATAAGTAACAATTGAAGGCATTGTTGCTATCATTCTATTAATTGAATCTAGTTGATTTGTGAAATCACCCTCAGGCTCTAAATTGCCTAACATAGATGTTCCTGTTCTCATTACATCCATGGGATGCGCCGAAGCTGGTATTTTTTGAAGAACTTCTTTTAAAGAGTCTGGGAGATCTCTATTGCTTTTGAGTAATGCTTTGTAATCGTCTAATTCAGCTTGATTAGGCAATTTGTCATACAACAAAAGATAAGCTACTTCTTCAAATGTAGCTTTTTCTGCAAGTAATTCAATTTTATGGCCTCTATAAGCAAGTCCTTCTATTTGACCAACCGTAGAAAGAGACGTTTCTCCAGCTACTTGACCTCTTAGGCCAGCTCCTTCTAATTTTTTTGTCATTTATATCCCTTAATTTTTTGACAATTTTTCGTCAAGTTGTTTTTCAAAGTTGTAGTAATCTAAAACTTCATACAACTCCTCACGGGTCTGCATTATATCTAAGAGAGCCTCTTGTGTCCCGTCTTTAATTATTGAATTGTATATTTTTTCTGCAGATTGGCTCATA
>Ga0208130_1000312_pt1 | contig 26138 bp, 25 predicted proteins | sample ETNtaG_31_FD_185771 | JGI IMG/M metagenome (GOLD analysis project Ga0208130, IMG submission 185771) | Marine microbial and viral communities from oxygen minimum zone, Eastern Pacific Ocean - ETNP201310SV78 (SPAdes) (version 2) | ecosystem: Environmental > Aquatic > Marine > Oceanic ... | reverse complement strand
ATCTAACAGAACTTTTCTCAATTTCATAACCCTGTTCAGATAAGGAATCGGAAATCTCTCTGGTACCTATAGAACCATACAAGGTCCCTTCTTCAGAAACTTGAGCAGATATTGTTAAAGATAAAGATTGCATTTTTTCTGCTTGTTGCAAGGCAGCATCCTTTCTATCGGCTTCAGCAGAGAGAAGTGCTTCTTTTCTCTTCTCATATTCTGCTTTGTTTTCATCGTCAGCTCTTACAGCTTTTCCAGTAGGAATAAGAAAATTTCTTCCGTAACCAGCCTTAACATTAACCAAGTCTCCTGGGTCACCCAATTGGGCTACTTTTTCTAATAATATTACTTCCATGGCTTAATTGTAGTGTGAATCAGTATAAGGCAATAAAGCAAGATGTCTGGCCCTTTTAACAGCCTTGTTTAGCTGTCTCTGGTATTTCGCAGAAGTTCCAGTCATCCTAGCTGGGATGATCTTACCTGTTTCGGTTATGTATTCTTTTAGAAGTTTAATGTCTTTAAAGTCTATTTCTTCGATACCCAAAGAAGTGAACTTACAATATTTTGGCCTATTATCGAAATCACTTTTTCTTTTGAAATTCTTTTTCTGTTTTTTTGCCATTATTCCGCCTCCTCTTTAACTTCTTCCTTAGTATCTTTAGGTTGATCAGACTTAGTTACATCTGCTGAGGAGACAGGTTTAGAGGCTGCTTGAGCTTCTTGATCAACAGCCTTATTGGCTGCCTCTCTAGCCTCTTGATATGAATCCTTTTCATTATCTTCTTTTGTCTGAGTTAGCAGTGCTGAAGTGTCTTTATGAACTTTATTTACGCTCAATATTAAGTTTCTGATTATTGAATCATTAAACTTGAAAGAACTTTTAATTTCATCAATGGTCTCTTGATTACACTCAATGTTAAGTAAACCATAACTTGCTTTGAATTGGTCTTGTATGGGATAAGCTAGTTTTCTATTTCCAATATTTTCTGCTCTGTGCACATTGCCTCCAGAGTCATTGACAGATTTTTCTAGTTTAGAGATTATAGATGAAGTCTGATCGGACTGATCAGGATGGACTAAAAATACAATTTCGTAGTTTCTCATTGTTTTCCTCTTGGTTAAAAGCTCTCATGAAAGCCATGTAGAGCAAGGTGGTGCGCATTTTATTGGTATGCAATCTTATTTGCAAGATAAATGCAGAACTTTAATAACCACATCATCAAACGAAAGGCCTGCGTATGATGCTGCTTTAGGAAAAAGACTGGTCTCTGTAAGTCCAGGCACGGTATTGACTTCTATTATCTGAAAATTACCCTCTCTGTCTTCAATGAAATCAACCCTCCCCCAATGGCTACAGCCAAGAGATGAAAATGCATGCCATGCAAAATCTTTGATTTCTTCAAGTTTAGAACCATCGACATCCGCTTTTATATATTCAGTACCTTGGTCAGCATATTTCGAATCAAAATCATAAAAATCACCTGAAGGTTTGATATGAATCGGGTGAAAAACTTCATCCCCCAAAATAGAAACTGTTAGTTCCCTCCCTTCAACAAATGCTTCTACTAATATAGATGAATCAAATTTAGATGCTTGCTTCATAGAAGCTTCAAGACTGCCTTTACCAGGTCTCACTATAGATATACCAAAACTTGATCCTTCATTAGCTGGTTTAACAACAAAAGTCTTATCCAATGCAGTAATGTCTTCTTCGCCAGATAAGTGTGGAGTTAATTTCATGTCAGGATTACCAACATTAATTATTTCTACGAAGTCTGGAGTTGGCAGTAATAATTCCCTCCATATCTTTTTAGCCTCGATTTTATTGAGTGAGGTTTTGCAAGATTGTGAGTTACTACCTGTATATTGAATATTTTTCGATTCAAGAATCTCTTGAATGAAGCCATCTTCTCCACCCCTTCCGTGTAGAGCTATGAAGGCGAGGTCGAATTCATTAGATATATTCCTAGCTTCTTCTTCTGAAGTTAGGTCTAAATGTGTATATTCAAGAGATAATCTATCTAAGGACTCAGAAACTGCAGCTCCCGATCTAATAGATACTTCTCTTTCCGCAGACCATCCTCCGGATAAGAGTAATATCTTCTTACCTTCTAACTCTTTAATGTGATCCACTATAAAATTCCTTAGCTACCGTTTTGCTAATAGTAGAAATATCACCAGCCCCCTGAAATACAAAAACAGTATTAGAGTCTATTGTTTCATCTAAATCTTTTAAAATATTATTTTTATCAGAGAATAAAGTGACTTTTTGAAAACCTTCTTTCAGAAGTGAATTCTTAATATTTTCACTATCGATACCTTCAATTTTATCTTCTCCCGCAGAATAGATATCTAAAAGCAATAACTGATCAACTCCCTGCAATACTTCTACAAATTCATCGTATAAATCACTAGTCCTTGTGAATCTATGAGGCTGAAAAATCATAATTAATTTATGTGAAGTGTAGGAATCTCTTATGGCTTCAATGGTCTTTTTAATTTCTGTAGGATGATGTCCATAATCATCGATATAAATACAATTATTATTTCTAATTTTCTTTGAACCTAAAACTTGCATGCGTCTATCTATTCCCATGAAGTTATTCAAAGATTCTTTTATGATATTTATTGAAATGCCTTCTTGTATGCATAGGATAGCGGCTGCTGCAGCATTAAGAACATTATGTTTACCCAGCATATTTAGACTTAAATCTAAAGATTCGTTGATAGAAGTAAGTCTAAAATATGATTTCATACCTTCGGATCTATAATTAGATATTACATAATCATTGAAAGATTCAAAACCATAACTGATGTGATTTCTTTGGAAATGCTTTTTTAATTCTTGAATCACTTCATCGTCTCCACAAACAATAGAAATACCATTGAAAGGGAGATTTTTAATAAATTTTAAAAATGCATTTTTTAAGTTTTCAAAACTATTTTCGTAATTAATTAAATGATCAGGTTCAATATTTGTAATTATTGAAACTGAAGGTTGAAGCAATAAGAAGGATTGATCACTTTCATCAGCTTCAGCAATTAGATATTCGCCCTCACCTAATTGGGCGTTGGAATTAAAACTATTGATAATTCCACCATTAATAAAAGTGGGATCAAGATCAGCATTAGTCATGATTGACGCAACTAGGCTAGTGGTGGTTGTTTTGCCGTGTGTTCCTGCAATTGCTATGCCCCTCTTATTATTCATAAGACTAGAAAGCATCTCAGCTCTTGCTAGGACAGGGATAAATCTATTCTTTGCCTCTTCAATTTCTGGATTATCATCAGAAATAGCACTGGACTTCACCACCATCTCAACTTCTTCTAGATTAGATAACTTATGTTCGTAAAAAATATTGATACCCAACTTTTCAAGTCTTTGTGTATTGGAAGAAGAAACATTGTCCGAACCGGAAACCTTATAACCAAGGTTATTCAAAACTTCAGCGATACCGCTCATACCGCTACCTCCAATGCCTACAAAATGGATGTTATTTAGTTTGTATTTTGAGTGATTCATTAATTGTCTTACAAATACTCTCAGAGGTATTAGGAGGAAAAACCAAGGAGGCCTTTTGCCCCATTGATTCTCGCCTATTATGGTCGTTTTCAAGATCAATTAATAGCTTGAAAAGAGCTTCTGAATTAGAAATATCTGAACCTACTATCTCTGCCGCTCCTTTATCTTCGAGATATTTAGCATTCATATATTGATGATTATCTGAGGCCCATGGCAATGGAAGAAGGATTGATGGCTTTCCTACAGCACATATTTCACTTACCGTCATAGCTCCTGATCTAGAGATTATCAAGTCAGAAGACTTATAAACCTCAGGCATATTTTCAATAAATTCTTTAATTTCAAAATGCACACCAGAATCTTCATAAGCTGCTTTGAGAAGTTTACTATCCAGTTTTCCAGCTTGATGCAGAAAATTCCAATTAGAAGGAACAGAACAGTTCAATAAAATATTCATAAGAATATCATTTATCTGCATAGATCCTTGGCTACCTCCCAATACAAGTATGTTGAAGTTAGAATCCTCTTCTTTATCCTGTATCGAGAAATTAAAGATTTCCTCTCTTACAGGATTTCCCACAAATAGAGTTTTTCTGTTAGGCCGATTAAAAGTATCTGGAAAAGCCTCAAAACTGATTTTTGAAAATCTGTGTAATATTTTATTAGTAAGTCCAGCGATACTGTTCTGTTCATGAATAAATAATGGATAGAATAAAGAACCTATTAAGCTTGGAGCAAGAGAAATATAGCCTCCCGTTGAAATTATGAAATCTGGTCTAATCTTGATCAGTAAAATAGAACTCTTGACTAAAGCAAGCGCAAAAAAGTAAAGCGAGACTGTCTTGCCAAGTAGACCTTTTCCAAGAAAGCCTCTTCCTTGTATAGAATAAAATTCGTAGCCCTCTTCTGCGCAAAGCTTCTCTTCAAGACTATTTTCTTTTCCTATCCAAGAAATGTGGTTTTCTTTTCCTTTGAATTCCCTTGAAATACTTAAAGCAGGATATACGTGCCCTCCTGTTCCACCTGCAATAAAGAGAATTTTCATTAAAATTCTGCTCTTCGTTTAATTATTGGTATGGGCATAGAATTTTTATTCTCGTAATCTATTCTTAAAATTAATCCTATCATTAGACACACAATTATAAGATTAGTGCCCCCTGCACTTATTAAAGGTAAAGTTAAACCTTTTGTTGGTAGAAGGCCACATGCTACTCCCACATTTATAAAAGTGTGTAATCCTAATAGAAGAGCAACACCATAGGAAAAATAAAAACCAAAGAAATTTTTCCTAAGTAAAGATTCTCTTCCGATAAAGAATATTCTAAAAGAGAGTCCAAACAGAAGGGAAACAATAGTGAAGCCCCCTAAAATCCCCATTTCTTCAACTATTACCGAAAATATAAAATCGGTATGAGCGTCAGGAAGATATCCCATTTTCATAAGACCTTGGCCAAGCCCCACTCCAAACCAATCGCCTCTTCCTATAGACATCAAAGAAAGAGTAAGTTGATATCCGCTTCCCCAAGGATCACTCCACGGATCTATGAAAGAAATTATCCTCTCCCATCTCCAGGGAACAAATACAATCATCAAGGTAACTGCGACAAAACCTAAAAAAGCTACTATAAAAAATTGCTTTATCTTAACTCCGGCTACAAACAAAACTCCCAGTACCGAAGCAAATATTACTGCCGAAGAGCCTAGATCAGGTTGTATGAGTATTATGGATATAATACTAACAATTATTATTGCTGGCCTGAAAAACCCTATCCAATGTGACTGAATTTCTTTTATTCTTCTTACTGAATAGCAAGACACATAAAGAATACTTAAAAACTTCATTATTTCGGAAGGCTGAAGACCAAATCCAGCAACTCTGATCCATCTGTTTGCTCCATTTACTTCAAACCCAATACCAGGCACAAAAACTAATAAAAGCAATATAAAGCCTAAAGTTATCAATAAGCGATCATAAGCAATCCAAAAATTAAGAGGCAATATAAAAAATATAAGCAATCCAAATAAACCAAGAAAAAAGTAAAAAAGCTGACGATTAAATATTGCGGAAGGATTGCCGTAAATAGAGTCAGAAAAATGAACTGAAGCTGAAGCCAGAATGAGAAGACCTGAGAAGCTCAGAACAGAGAATAAACTTAATAAGATAAAATCGATTTTTGAGTAATCAAATTGATTTAAAAAATTAATTCTAGTCATTTGCTAAAGCGCTAACGATTTTTTTAAACTCGTTACCTCGCTCTTTGTAATCTTTATACATGTCTAAACTTGAACATGCCGGAGAAAGCATAATGTAATCACCTGCACTGGATATTTTAAAAGCATGGGTGACGGCCTCTTTCAGATCACTTACAAGGTTGCATGTTGTGAACTTATTGATAGATTTAAAGATTAGCTCTTTATCCTTTCCAAATATTATTGCATTTTTGATTTTTTGAACTTCAGTGAGTTTTACTGATGCAATATTTTGATTTTTAAGATCACCTCCACAAATTAGATAAATATCTTTGGTTTTTCTAATCTCATTAGCTGCCTTTATCGCCTTTAGCATAGCATCTATATTTGTTGCTTTAGAATCGTTAATGAAATTCACTCCTTTTATATTTCCTATGAATTCAAATCTATGCGATGGTTTTATAAAATTTTCAAAAGCAGCCTCTAATTTATTAGTCGAATTAAAGTCTCTAAATGATAAATTTGTAAAGTTCTCAAAATAACAGTCTAAAACTGCTATAGAGGCTTTTAGGTTTTCTTTATCATGGCTGGGCCACTTTTTAAATATATCCGAATCAATTAAATGCTCAGGAAGATTTATATCCTTAAAGTTTCTGAAATCTTTCTGAAAGTGATTCTTGGAATCAAAAGAAATATTAAAAGTTGAATTTTCGAGTACTGAATATTTAATTTTTTTATAATTTTCAAAATTTAAGTGTCTATCGATATGATCTTCTTCAATATTTAGTAATAGACCTAAATCAAATTCTATCTCTTTTAGAAGCTCTAGCTGAAAGCTGGAAACTTCAATTATAGATACGTCTATATCTTTATTAATGCTATCAAGCACGGGTTCTCCGATATTTCCTAACACCAAGGTTTTTAGGTCTGGTAGGAAAGTGTCAAAGAGCCTCTTTATCATAAGACATGTTGATGTTTTGCCATTCGTACCAGTTACAAGAATTTTTTTACTATTATTTAACTGAATAAATTCTTGGATATCTGATGAAATATGAATATTACCCCTAGAGGCATAAGAAAAAATTTCATGGTCATTTGGAATTCCAGGACTGGTATAGATAGTTGATACCTTGGCTAATAAATCCTCATTTATAGCAGGGTTAATATCAAGCTTTAAATTTGGGTGCTCTATATCATTAAGCACTGAATTATCTATTGAATCTTCTATAATGATAATTTCTTCATGAAGGCTAGCGAGATAGTTTACTAATGATCTACCTGTTATTCCTAAACCGATAACTAAAGGTATTTTTTTCTGCACGGGATTTACCTAAGTCTTAATAGAGCCAAGCCCAGCAATACAAGCATGAAGGTGATGATCCAAAATCTAACTATCACTCTTGGTTCTGGCCAACCTTTTAATTCATAATGATGATGCAAAGGAGCCATGTTAAAAACTCTTTTTCCGGTTAATTTAAATGAGGCCACTTGAACTATTACAGATAAAGCTTCTATTACAAACAAACCACCCATCACCAATAAAACATACTCATGTCGAATAATGACAGTGACAATTCCTAGAGCTGCTCCAAGTGACAATGACCCAACATCACCCATAAAAACTTGAGCAGGATAGGTATTGAACCATAAAAAACCTATGCCAGAACCTACTAGAGCTCCACAAAATACAATCATCTCGCCTGTTCCAGGCAAGTAAGGAATATTTAAAAAATCTGAATAAATAGCGTTACCAGCTAAATAACCTATTATTCCTAGGCCTGCCGCTACCATTACGCAAGGCAATATAGCCAGTCCATCTAAGCCATCTGTCAAATTTACGGCGTTACTCGTCCCTATCACAACAAGATATGAAAGAAGTATGAAGCCCAGACCAAGAGGGATTGAAACGTCCTTGAAAAAAGGAACAATCAGGCTTGTTTCTGAAATACTTTCTTGACTAAGATACAAATAAGAACAGGCCAAGATGGCAATAACCGATTGCCACAAAATCTTGTTTACAGGAGATAAGCCATCGCTGCTTTTGTGCTTAATTTTTAATCGATCGTCAATCCACCCAAGCACTCCAAAGGACATAGCTGTTAGAAAGGCTACCCATAGATATCTATTTTCTAGATCGCCCCATAAAATAACGCTTAAGAATATTGAGCTCAAGATCAAAGTTCCTCCCATCGTAGGAGTGCCCTGCTTAGATAAATGAGATTGAGGTCCCTCGGAACGTATAACCTGTCCAACTTGGAAGTCGCGCATTTTATTTATAAATTTAGGACCTAAGATCAGAGAAAACATAAGTGAAGTCAGAGTGGCCAATATTGCTCGAGTCGATAAAAACTCTACTACCCGGAAGGGTCCAAAAAATTCAGATAAGTATTCAAATAAAGGTAGAAGCATTATTTTTTTAATTTGTCAGCAATTTTATCCATTCTAGTTGATCTGGAACCTTTAACTAACAAAATAGTTTCCTCTTCTATTATAGAGACTAAATAATCATAAAGGTCATCATGATTTTTAAAAATCGCTAAATCCTCACTTGAGTTACACTCAGACCACTCTTCACCAATACATAAGATTTCATCTACTCTATCATTGGCATATTCATACATTTCTTGATGTAGCTTTTTTGAATTTTTACCCAATTCTTTCATTGCCCCAAAAATACATATTTTTTTTCTTTTTAATCCATTCATCGAATCAATAGCATTTTTTAATGAAGCAGGATTGGAATTATAAGAATCATCAATAAGAATAGATTTCTTCAAAGATTTGAAAACTTTCAACCTTCTCTCTGGAAGTTCAGTATAAATCAAATTGTTTGTTATCGAGTCAATACCAACTCCGCATAGCAAGCCAACTGCAATAGATAGAGCAGCATTCAAAGCATTGTGTTGACCTATTCCATTTATAGAAAATTCTTCGTCTTTTCCATCAAACCTCAAGCAAAAGTGGGTTAAATTGTTAAGGATATCAATTTCGATATTAGAAACTTTAAAATCAGAATCATCATGAATACCAAAGCTGATTATTTGTTTTGCATTTGTCTCTTTGGACCAATATCCAAAAAAATTAGAATCCCTTGGGAGAATAGCTATCCCGTCATCTTTAAAAAAATTCAGAATATTACCTTTTTCTTCAGCTATAGATTCAGCGTCTCTTAATCCATCTAAGTGGCCCATGGAGACGTTCGTTATTGCTGCGATATCCGGCTTCACTATAGAATTAAGTTTCTCTATTTCTCCAGGTTCACTCGTCCCCATTTCTATTACAGAAAAATAGTGATCCTTTTCTAAAGTTAATAAGGAATAAGGAACTCCAATTTGATTATTTTTATTTCCAATTGTCTGATGACAACTACCCTGGGTATTTAATAGGTTGGCAATGATTTGTTTAGTGGTTGTTTTACCATTTGTGCCTGTCACTCCAATCACCTTGCCATCGAATAGATTACGGTTATGAGCAGCAATCTTATTCATAAAAATATAAGAATCCTTTACGATAATGTAAGGAATTCCGCAATCAACTGATTTATTCAATATAATTGCAGAAGCTCCTTTTTTTATTGCTTCTGGGATAAACGTGTGGCCATCAAAGTTTTTGCCTTCGAGTGCAATATAGACCTCTTTGGATTTAAGAGTTCTAGTATCAATGCTAAATCTATCAACATCGATTGATTCTCCGTTCAATTCTCCATCTGAAATATTTGCTAGCTCTAATAAATTCATTTTCTATTGATCCATGGATGACTGAACTATCTGTTTATCATTGAACTCAAAAAAATGGCCATCTATTTCTTGGTAATTTTCATGACCCTTACCGGCAATTAACACAACACCTCCACTTTTGTTGTCCTTTATTTGTGCAATAGTAGATTGAATAGCTTTTTTTCTGTCGGTTTCAATCAGAACATTATCATTGCCATTCATGCCTGAGAGAATATCATTTATTATCTGCATTTGATTCTCTGTTCTTGGATTATCATTAGTTACAACAATGTGATCTGAATAATCTTGCGCGACAGCGCCCATTAAAGGTCGTTTTTCTTTATCTCTGTCTCCTCCACATCCAAAAACACACCAAAGCGGTTCATGATGGTTTCTTTTAATTTCTTCAAGAGAAGATTGCAATGCATCAGGTGTGTGTGCATAGTCAACATAAACTATCAGATCACCTTTACTTATTTTTTCTAACCTGCCTGAAGGAAGGTCTATATTTTGTGCATATTCTTCTATCAAAGAATGATTAAAGCCTTCTAAGCTCAAAATGGCTATAGAGCAGATAATATTAGAAGCTAAATATTTTGATATTGTTTTTAATTCAAAAGAGAGGTCTTGATTGATAGTCTTTAAATGGACTTTTATTCCAGCAGGAGACTCTTCAAAAGAAGCTTGAAAGTCTGCCTTATGTTTAATTGAAACACTGTAAGTGTGTGGATTTTTTTTAACCAAATCCTCATATAGCTTTTTTCCAAATGAGCTGTCTATACAAATTATATTTTTTTGTGGATTTAAATCTAAAAAAAGTTTTTCTTTTGCAGATTGATAAGTATTGATATCACCGTGGTAATCTAAATGATCATGCGAAAAACTTGTCAATACAGCGTAATCTATATCCACACCGTTTAATCTCTCTTGTTCCAGCCCATGAGATGAAGCTTCCAATGCCAAATATTTTGCATCGTTTTGTTTAGCAGCATATAAATTTCTATGAATACTAATTGCATCTGGAGTGGTAAGACTTGATTTTTCTAAACTCGAACCATCTTTAGAGAAATTTATAGTACTCATATATGCACACTTATCTCCTAATAAGTTGCAAAGACTAGAAAAGGTTTCTACGGCTGTTGTTTTGCCATTTGTACCCGTAATGCAAATTGTTTTTAATGCTAGGCTTGGGCTACCAAAGAAACGTGAAGCAAAAATACCGATATATTGCTTAAGATCTTTAAAGTAAATTACGTTGGAAGCATGTTTATTTTCTGAATCTGTTACTACTAAAGAAGCCCCTCTCTCAAATGCCAATGGAATAAAATCATTTCCATCAAGATTATGGCCTTTAATAGCAAAAAATATGTCTCCCTCGTTAACTTCTCTGCTATCTACTTTGATATCAGATATTTCAATATCTCTAAAATTTTTTAATTTTATTAATTCGGGCAAGAACTCTGACGATTTCATCTAAATCTTCAGATCCCTAAGCAAGTAAACTTGTTCCATAATATTTGAGAATAATGGAGCGGATACCTTTCCGCCAGAGTAATCCTCTCCAGACAATCCATGGAGGACTATTACTGCTAGGTATTCTGGATCATCTGAAGGAACAAAACCGGCAAATGTACTGGTGTAAGTAGTGATTTCTTCAAGTGTTTCTTTGGCTGTTCCGGTCTTTCCTGCAACTATTTTTCCCTCTAATCGTGCTTTTGAAGCTGTACCAGTTTCTGAATTTACAGTCTCGATCAACATCTGTTTAATCTTTGAGTTAGTACTAGGCTGTATAACTCTTTCGTAATAAGGCTCATCAAAAGTATGGTCTTTAAATAAGTTTAACTCAACAAAGTGTCCACCATTGGCAAAAACTGAATACGCTTGTGCGATTTGAAGAGCTGATAATGTCATTCCATATCCGTAACATGAACTAACTTTATCCCTTAAGGTAAATTGCGAAGAGTGGGGTAAAAAACCTTCTCTGGCAGGAAGCATAATAGACGTGGGATATCTTCCAATTCCAAATCTTTTAAAATAATTTGTAAGATGTAGTATATCTTGGTCTTCGCACAACTTAACCATCCCTACATTGCTTGAATAAGAGATTATTTCAGAGAGGCTAAGAACTCCGTAATCTCTAAAGTCACTTGTTCTAAATCCTTCAAATTCTATCCATCCCGGCGAAGTGTTTATTTTTGCAGAGTCTTGTACTTTATCGGATTCTATAATGGCCGTCATAGCAATAGGCTTAAGTACAGAACCCGGCTCAAACACATCTACTGTTGCCCTATTCCTTAACCTAGACATATCTTTTAAGTTTTTTCTGTTCGAAGGATCAAATGATGGGTAATTTACCAGTCCTAAAATATTTCCAGATTCTGGCTCAATGACAACAATAGATCCTGCTTTTGCATTATGCTTCTTAACCGACTTATTAAGCTCATGATAAGCGATAGATTGGATATTAATATCGATAGTTAATCTAATGTCCTCACCAGGTATTGCCTCAACCCTGTTACCTTCAAGTTTAGTATTTCTAGCGCCTTTAATGCCTTCAAAACTACCCTTTTCTCCTAATAATTCTTTATGAAAAACTAATTCAGTGCCTTGAATACCTTGTCTATCAATATCCGTAAGTCCAACAACATGTGAAGTAATATCTTTTTCCGGATAACTTCTTCTGAGATTTTCTCTAAAATAAATACCTGGTATTTTCTTAGTTTGTAATCTCTCTTTAGCTTCAAAGTTAATATTCCTGCTAATTTCTTTATACCCAGTGGATTTCCCTATCAGTGTATTCGTCAACTCTACTGGATCTTTTTGTAATTGCTCGGCAAGAAAAAGAATTATGTCTTTTTCATAAACAAACTTACTTAAATCTATACCTACGCTATAACCTTTAATATCTAATGCTAATACCCGATCATTTCGATCCAAGATTTTTCCTCTTGGAGCTAAAAGAGAATACTGTGAATCAAGTCTAGTAAATACTTGATCATCTAAAAAGATATCCTGATAGATTTGAAGATAAACTAACCTAGCTAGTAATGCGCAGAAACCAAAAAGCAAGATTAACTGGATAAAAACTATTCTTCCCGAAGAATAGAGAATCCTAGCAGACATAAACTACTAACTAGTCGAGTTGAGTTCTTACAAATGACGGTATATCAAGATATTCATCGTCGCTAGAATCCTTCTTAACTGCATTCTCAATCGAAGGAGGATTTTCTAATAACTGTTTAGCAGCATCACTGAGTGGAAGTGGTTGCCTCTCAGTAACTACCCTCACATTCTGTGGTTTGTTTGAAGCAGACTGTACAGAAGAGTTTAGGCCTGTAGCAATTACAGTAACCGTAAGATCATTTGAAGCTGATTCATCTAAAACTGTACCCGTAACAATTATTGCCTCAGGTGAAGCGAAATCATTTATACAATCACCTACAGCTTTTATTTCTCCTAGGGATAACTCAGGACCAGCAGTTATATTTACGAGCACTCCTTTGGCATCTTTGAGGCTTATATCTTCTAAGAGTTTACTTGCTACAGCTTGCTCTGCAGCTATTCTAGCTCTATCAGGGCCACTGGAAGTTCCTGTTCCCATCATTGCCGTTCCTTTTTCAGACATGACAGTTTTAACGTCTGCAAAGTCAACATTTATTAGACCAGGTCTGATAATAATATCTGAAATCCCTCTTACTGCACCTCCTAGGACATCATTAGCTTGCTTGAAAGCTTCAAGCATGCTGCAATCTTCTCCGAGAACTTCTAGGAGTTTCTGATTAGGAATAGTTATCAAGGAATCAACTTCTTCAACTAATTCCTTAATACCCTCTTGTGCTATTTTCATCCTTTTAGTTCCTTCTAATTCAAAGGGTTTTGTTACAACAGCAACAGTTAATATACCAAGCTCTTTCGCTACTTGTGCAACTATAGGTGCTGCTCCAGTGCCAGTTCCTCCACCCATGCCGGCAGTTACAAAAACCATATCAGTACCTTTAAGCATATCTCTCAGCTTGTCTCTATCTTCAAGAGCAGCCTCTCTGCCAATAGCCGGATTTGCACCTGCACCCAAACCATCTGTTATTTCCATTCCTAGAATTAGTTTGGTACTGGCATCATTTTTATCCAATGCTTGTTTGTCAGTATTCACAGATATGAATTCTGCACCTTCGATACCCGATTCGACCATATGTTGAACAGCATTTCCTCCGCCACCGCCAACACCGATAACTTTAATTGAAGCGTTTTCTTTAACTTCTTCTATTATTTCCCATTCGCTCATAACTAACCTCTCTATTAATTAAGTACTAAAGATTTCCCCCAAACCATCTAGAAATTCTATTCAATATATTTTTATCTCTATGAATATAATTCAAATGATCTTCTTGCATCTGCTTTTGGCCATAGAGAAGTAATCCAACTGATGTTGCATATATTGGATTGTTTATAATTTCAGAAAAGCCTTCTACCGAATGAGGAGATCCCATTCTTACTGGTGAGTGAAAAATTTCTTCAGCTAGCTCTGTTGCACCCTCTATTTTCGAAGCTCCTCCTGTCAAAACTATTCCTGCCGGAATAAGTTCATCAAATCCGCTTAAACTAAGTTTTTGTTGTGCCATACTAAATATTTCGACATATCTCCTCTCAAGGACATCTGCCAAAGCTTGCCTAGAAAGCTCTCGTTCAGGTCTCCCACCCATACCAGGAACCATCATTATTTCTTCTGGTCTTGTCATTGAACTGACTGCGCAACCATATCTTTGCTTAATTGATTCAGCTTGCGTAGGAGGTGTTCTTAGTGCTTGAGCTATATCATTCGTTACATGATCTCCAGCAATAGGGATTACGTCTGTGAAACAAATTGAACCGTCCACAAAGACTGCTATATCTGTTGTCCCTCCTCCTATGTCAATTAAACATACTCCTAAGTTTCTTTCGTCTTCTGTTAAAACTGAATAACTTGAAGCTAATTGTTCTAGAACAAAAGCCTCGACATCTAAGCCAGATGCATTTATGCATTTATGTATATTCTGTGATGAATTTTCACTACAGGTAACCAGATGGACTTTCGCCTCTAACCTAGAACCTGCCATCCCTAGAGGCTCTTTGATACCATCTTGTTTATCTATTATGTAATCTCTAGGCAGAACGTGTAATAACCTTTGATCGGCAGGAATTGCCATTGCTTGAGCAGTCTCTATGACTCTATCTACGTCAGTAAATTTTACTTCACCGTCCCTAATGGGAACTACACCCTCTGAATTTAAACCCCTAATATGACTTCCTGAGATACCAACATAACAAGAGCCTATATGGCACCCAGCCATACTTTCAGCTTCTTCAATTGATTTCTTAATAGCAGAAGTAGTAGATTCGATATCTACAACAACACCATTTTTAAGCCCTTTTGAAGAATGTGTTCCAAGACCAATTATTTCTAATTGATCTCCTCTAGCCTCGGCAACTATTGCTACTACTTTTGAAGTGCCTATATCAACTCCAACAAGCATTTCATTTCTACTTACATTACTCATGTTGATTTCTCCATATTGATGCCTTTAACGGCAATAGCATTTTTATACCTCATATCTATATATCTGATATCATCAGTATTTCCTGAGTTCAGCTCGAACAATATAAATTCCTCGAGACGCTCGAGCTGAACCCGGAAATCCCCTTTAGTAAAACTGTATCTTGAGCCTTTATGATCTTCTGCTTCCAGAAAATCTGATCCAATATGCTCAAAGGAGGCTACTGAATTACCATTTAGATTTAATATCTCCTGAAGTGAAAGGGAGAAATCCAAAAGTAATGGTATGTCTGAATCTTCTCCGACTAACCTCAATAGATTAAGTTGCTTAACCTTATTGCCAGGATTAATTATCTTTCCTTCCTGAGTAAAAAATTTGCCTCTGCCAAGTATGGCAATAGGTTGATGTTCTTCTACTTCGATAATGAGTTCTTTATTAAAATTTTGAGTTGTCTTGATCGCAGAAATCCAAGATTGTGAGAAAAACTCATCTTGGATGTCGATGTTCGAATTAAGCAAAAGATTGGTAGTTTTCTCTTTAATCAAATCGGCGCTTGTGATGGCTTCTTTTGAAAATTGGAAAGAAAGTATACTCGGATCAATTTTTTCTTGCTTAGCACAACCTATTATGGAAATTAGGAATATCAATAAAAGAATTCTCACCTGTCTAACCTCCTTGAGATGTAAACCCTGTGTTGATTGTCTGGGACAATCATTCCAAGATTGTCAGAAGCAAATTTTCTGAGGGAAATTTGATTCTTGTAGTACTGCACTTCTTCTATGAGGATATTGGATTGAAAAGATAACTCTTCTTTTTTCAACTTAAGGCTTTCTAAATTAGAGAACGTGTTTCTATGATCATATGTCTGTAAAACTAATTTATAAGAGCTAGCAAAAGCCAGTGTAGCAATCGTAGTTATTGAGATAATCTTAAATCTCACCCTTAACATACCTTTTCTGCAACCCTTAAGATTGCACTCCTACTTCTAGGGTTAATAGAAATTTCTTCCGCAGTTGGTTTGAAAAACTTATCTTTCATATATTCAAACTTAACTTTTGATTCAATTCGATCTTTTCCTTGGAAAAATCTTTTTACTATCCTATCTTCCATTGAATGAAAACTGATGACAGCCAATCTTCCTCCACAACAAAGCACATAACTAGCAGCTTCTAAAACCTTCTGTAACTCTTCTATTTCGTTATTTATGAACATCCTTATAGCCCTAAAAGAATTAGTAGCTGGATGTTTTTTTGTTTTTTTATAGACACATGAAACAATCAAATCAGCCAGCTCCTTGGTAGATTCAATAGATTTTTTTTCTCGGAATTCACAAATTTTCAAAGCAATTCGTCTTGATGCTCTTTCTTGACCTAATAACCACAGAACATCCTCAATTTCTTTTTTGGAAGCTGAATTTATCCATTCTGCAGCTGTTTTTCCCTTCGTCGTATCAATTCTCATGTCTAAGGGGCCATTAGATTGAAAGCTAAATCCCCTTAGAGGGTCGTCTAATTGTGTTGAAGAAATACCTAAATCTATCAATATTCCATCTATTTCTTCTGCCTCAAAAAACAATCTCAAGTTAGAGAAAGAGTCATTAATCAGTTTAAATCTTGAATCATCCTTGAATTCTATTGGGATATTTTTAGTTGCTCTTTCGTCCTTTTCGATAGAAGTCAAAAAACCTGTTCTGTCTATTTTCTTGAGTATTTCATGAGAGTGACCACCTGCTCCAAATGTACAATCGACATATTTTCCATTTTGTTTAAAGACAAGATTTTCTAGTACTTCATCTACCATCACAGCTTCATGAGTAGCTTTAATCAAAATGGTATCTCCTCTAATGACATGGGTAAATCGTCTATCAAATCCTCACCAGATATTTGGAGACCTGATTGTTTTTTCTCCCAATTATCTAAGTTCCAAAGTTCAAACTTTGAACCCATCCCAATAAGAGCAACATGCTCTTTTAATTTAAGGTTTGCAAAATCTCTTAAAATCTGAGGAATCAGCAAAGTCATTCTTTCACCTACTTCAAATTCATTTACTGATGCGTTCCCTAGGATTTTCCATTGAATTGGTCTGACTTTTTGATTTAAACCGCCTAATGCTTCAAACTTTTGAGCTATCTCCTTCCATATCTTTCCAGGATAAATTATCAGGGCGGGGTATTGAGGATCTTTAGTAATTATCATTTCACCTTCACAAGATGTGCGTAAAAGCTCCCTGTACCTTGCAGGTATGACGATTCTTCCCTTTGTATCAAGGGTAAGCGTGCTAGAGCCATATATTCCTAAAGTCATTTCTATTAATACAAGTATATCTAATTGTTACATTATCTTGCACTTTTGCACACTTTTACACACTTTTTATTAAAACACCAGTAAAAAATAAGGTGTATTCAACACTTATTTTCTAAAGAAGGTTTCTTAAAAAGAAAAGGGAACTAAAAAGAAGTTAAAGGATGAGTCAGCCTATAAGCCGGGTTCTGTCGTGGATAATCATTCATCTAGATTCTGCGTCACCACAGAATTCAAGCAACCTACCCTGGCCCAGTCAGGACTGACTTGTGGGCCTCTATTTGGTCTTGCTCCAGACGGGGTTTACCGTGCCATATACAGTTGCCTGATATGCGGTGCGCTCTTACCGCACCTTTTCACCCTTACCTCAAGGAGGCGGTTTATTTTCTGTTGCACTATCCGTAGATTTACATCTCCCAGGAGTTACCTGGCGTCTTGTCCAATGGAGCCCGGACTTTCCTCTCAAATATGAGCGATTATCTAGCTGACTCTCTGTAATTGTATAGAGAAAAGCAATCAAACAAAAGTTCAGTCCTTTAGTTTCAATTGATAGAGGTCATTTCGTTTTTTCTGGAGAATCTCTGATCCAATCTCAAGAGCCAGTTTCTTATCAAGCTTATTCATGAGAATGTCTATTATTCTTTTATCTTCATATGGCAGGTTATCGTTTTGATTTGCAACTGCGGAATCAAGTACTATTACAAACTCCCCTTTTAATCCAAATTCTGATGCAAGCATTAGATCCTTTATATTTTTGATCTTACCCCTGTAGAGAGTTTCATGCATCTTAGTCATTTCCCTCGCAATCAAAATTTTGCATTTTTCATGAAGTTCTTCGGAAAGTGTATCTATGAGCTTCTCCAGACGTCTTCCTGATTCAAAAATAACTGAAGGGCCATTAGAAGAGGCTATCTCTTTTAGAATTTTCTTTTTTTCTTTTAATTTTCTTGGAAAAAATCCATAGAAAGTAAAAGTTTCGAGATTAAAGCCAGAGACACTCAAAGCTGCAATTACTGAAGTTGGACCAGGTATGGGAATGGTCTTTATTTGATTTTCTATTGCGGCTTCAACTAAGTATTGACCTGGATCGGATATAAGTGGTGTGCCAGCATCGCTTATTAGGGCTATATCTTTTCCAGATTTCAGAAGATTTATAAGAGAATTGATCTTACTTTTTTCAGAAAATTTATGATAGGAGATCAATTTTGTTGAAATATCATATTTCTTAAATAATATTCTGGAAACTCTAGTATCTTCTGAAGCACAAATATCTACTTTATTGAGTATATCGACTGCTCTGTATGTAATATCATCTAGATTACCTATTGGAGTTGAAACAATATAAAGTGAGCCCTGTTCTAAAGTCATAAATTAGATGAAAAATAATATTATCGTTTTAATAATTCTAGTTATTAGTGCTTGCTCTTCTATTCCCAAAATTGAGAAAACTGAGTCACTTGACACTCTAATTCAAAAACCGCAATTTAACTACAAAATTAGATCCTTACCTCAAACTATAAGAGTGTATTTTAATGGTCAGGATAGTGAATTCAATTTGCCGCTTGAAGCACAAGGGTTTATAGCGAATTCCTATTTTTATAACTCAAAAATCTCTTACAAGCCCAAGATATCCTTTTCCAATTTAGGAGCTCTGGACTGTAGTAATTCATTAATTAAAGAGGATTTGATAGTTATATTTAATTTACGAGACAAGTCTCAGAATCTAGAGAAACAAAATTGCTTTAAGTTCATGCCCAAATCCAAAACCCTCTACGTTTCCAACCAGGAAGATAATTATGGTTTTAGTAATACTTTTCTCATATCAAGAGACGATGAGAAGAAGCAATTAATCAATAAACTGAATAAATATTCTGAAAGAATAATTTTGATAGATAGCAATAAAACATTAGATAAGGAAAATATTAAAAACTCTCTACAAGAGCTAAACAAGGAAGTCGTAGAGCTTGAAACATATGGTAATAACTTAAGTAGTCAAGATATGTTCGCAAAGTTATTAATGGTGGACAGAAGCAAAGAAAGAAAAAGAAAACTTTCAAGAAGGATTTCAGAATCTATAAGTGGTGATTCAAGAACGCGAGAAGACGTTGATACTTTCTTTCTATCTGTAGATTTGAAGGAAGCAAGAAATCTAAAGCCAGCTCTCGATTATATTTCGGAAAAAGATTTTGATGTTTACATACTCAACAGTTGGAGTACAAAAAATACCTACTATAAAGACGATAGGGACTTGTCGGGATCCATCCATGCTGACTTTCCTATAATGATGCCAATTGAAATTCCTGAATTTATAAAAGATGAAAACAGAAGTAGAGAGTTTGCTTTGGGTTATGATTTATTTGAAATAATTTTAATGAAATACGGTGATGTGAACTACCGTAATTATATTTACAAAGGCTTATCTGGAAAAATTATCCTAGAAGATAAAAAAGTTAAAAGAATACCCTACCTATTTAAAATAACTGATAAAGGTTTAGAAATATTGTAATAACTAACTGGATCTTATATCTCTTTCAAGCTCTGAAAGGCTATTTATGAAACATGGCTTTGTGAATATCCTCTGCATATATTCATAAATTGGCTTAGTTTTTGCATCCTTTTGTAGTTCAATGTCAATCAAAGGAAGTCTCCAGAGTATCGGAGCAATACAGCAATCTACTAGGCTGAATTCATCTGACATGAAGTAAGGTTTTTCTTTAAGGATTTGAGACATGCCAAGTATTTGCGATTTAAGTTCTGCACGAAGCTTTTTCGCTTTTGCTTCAGTTGAATTACCGCTGATGAGTTCATCGAATATTCCACACCAATCTTTTTCAATTCTTTTTATAAAAAGTCTGATGTGAGCTCTAGAAACTGGATAGACGGGTAGAAGTGGAGGATGTGGAAACCTTTCATCTAGATATTCCATTAATATTAAAGAATCATATAAACAGACATCTCTATCCACCAATACTGGGAGTTCAGCATAAGGACTTACTTCTAATATCTCAGCACTTAAATCATTTGCATCAGAATCAATAATTTCGCTTGTGACGCCCTTCTCTTCCATAACTATTCTGACTCTATGACTGTAGTGATCCATAGGATCAGAAAAAAGGGCCATTGATGTTCTATTACTTAAGGAAACCATAAAAACTCCTATTGGGGAAATTAGTGAAGATCTTTCTTAAATTCTCTGTAGAGAAGATAACTGAGCATTGTAAAAATGAAGAGGTATAGTAATACATAGGTGCCAATAGATTCCCTCTCCACCTTCATGGGATCTGTCATATACGCTAAGAAATTTGTAAGATCTAACATGGCTTGATCAAATTCCTTAGGATTCAGTTCACCTGTTCCGCCATCGACTTCTAGGAATCCACATTTTTCTTGCGATAACTGTTCTCCAGTAAGAGGATCTTGCTTAATTCCTCCGTTATCTGCAATAAGAGGAATCTGTTTACATACTGACCTCGGTGTACCTTGCATATCAATTAACACATGAGGCATACCAACATTCTCGTAAACTTTATTATTTACACCTAAAGGCCTTGATTCGTCGATATAAAAACTTTTTAGGTAAGTGTAAATCCAGTCTGGGCCTCTTAAACCTGCTTCTAATGTTAAATCGGGTGGTGTATTACCAAACCACTCTTTCGCCTCTTTGGGATCCATACCAACTTGTATTAGGTCGCCCATTTTTTGATCACCAAAAATTAAGTTATCTTGAAACATGTCGAGAGGAATTTCTAAATCTTCAGACACTTTTTTGTATCTAGCGTATTTCAGAGAGTGACATCCTAGACAATAATTCATATAAATCTGAGCTCCTCTTTGAAGAGAAGCTTTGTCATTAGCGTCAACATAAGCCTCGTCACACTCTCCTTTAACAAGGCCATCTTCAGATAAATAATTTCCACAAGGTGCTCCACTTGCAGCATTGATATTCAAAGAAATAAATAAACCGAAAAGGCAAATTATTAAAGATGGGAAGAGTAGATTTAGTTTCATCCTAATTGCACCCTTTCTGGTACAGGCTTACATTTCTCATACTTTGAATAAATCGGCATCAAGAAGAAATAAGAAAAATAAGTAAGGGTGAAAATTTGAGCAGCAATTGTCCTACCGGGAGTGGAAGTAACTGTACCTAGGTAACCTAAAACAAAAAAGCTAACAACGAATAAAGCTAAAAAGAATTTGCTATAAATACCCTTGTATTTAATTGACTTTACTGGGCTTCTATCTAACCAAGGAAGAGCAACAAATATAGCTATTCCAGCAGCCATAACAACGAAGCCTAGGAATTTAGCTGATAAACCAAAAAGCGGAAAAGTTACAGCCCTTAACATCGCATAAAACGGAGTGTAATACCATGAAGGTACAATATGTTCGGGAGTTTTGAGGTTGTCTGCTGCTTCATAATTTACGTACTCTATTACGTACCCTCCTCCATCAGGATAGAAGAACATGATAGTAACAAAGAAAATTAGGAAAACCCCTATTGCGTAAAGATCATGCATGACGTCATAGGGAAAGAATGGCTTAGTATCGAGAGGCACACCATCTTCGTCTTTGTATTTTTTAACATCAACTCCGTCAGGGTTGTTCGAACCGACCTCATGAAGAGCAAGAATATGAACAAAAACAACGGCGATTAAAGCAAGAGGAAGAAGAACGACATGAAAAGCAAATAGTCTATTTAATGTTATACCTGAGATAAGATAGTCTCCCCTTATCCAAGTAAGTAAATCTTCTCCTATGTATGGAATGGATCCAAAAAGGGACATGATTACTTGAGCAGCCCAAAACGACATCTGACCCCAAGGGAGGACATAACCAGTGAAACCGAGTGCGCACAATAAAACGTAGGTTATCCATCCAAGCACCCAAAGCAACTCTCTAGGCTTTTGGTAAGAACCATACATCATTCCTCTAAACATATGGAGATAAATCAAAGCAAAAAAAGCTGAAGCCCCCGTGGTATGCATGTAACGAATTATGTAGCCGTATTCAACATCCCTCATTATGTATTGAATAGAGGCAAATGCTCCTTCAGCAGTGGGTTCATAGTTCATCAACAGCCATATACCTGAGGCAAGTTGAATAACCAAAACAACAACTAAAAGTACCCCGGCGAGGTACCAAATATTCATATTTATAGGTGCAGGATATTTTGTTAAATGCCTTTCTATTGTTGCTGTTAGAGGCAATCTATCATCGAACCAATTCATCAATCTTGTGACCATTACGCTACATCTCCATCTTCTCCGATGATTAAAATATCATCTGATTTAAAATAGTGTGGGGGCACAGTTAAATTGTCTGGTGCAGGGACTCCTGCGTAAACTCTTCCAGCTAAATCAAATTTGGAACCATGACAGGGGCAAAAAAAGCCTCCTTGCCATTCTGTATCAAAGTCTACAACTCCTAATTCTGGATAGTACTTAGGGGCACATCCTAAATGAGTGCAAACTGCAGATAGTACTGAAATACCTGGTTTTCTTGATCTATATTTATTCTTAGCATAAACAGGTTGGACTTCAGTATCAGAATCTGGATCTGCTAGTCTTTCTAAATTCTTATCTATTTCGTTTATTGACTCTTCAGAGTGTTTAACAACATATATAGGTGTCCCTCTCCATTCAACAATTATCATCTCTCCAGGAGATAACTTACTAATGTCGGCCACTGCAGGGGCTCCTGCAGCTTCTGCTGCTGCGCTTGGATTAAATGCACTGATAAAGGGGACTGCTGCTCCCGCTATGCCAACTGCACCAACTGCTGATGTAGCGCCTATTAGAAATTTTCTTCTTCCTGGATTAGGAGGAGATTTTGGTTGCATATTACCTTTTCGAGTATTGTGGTCTTTTCCTTGCTTTTCTTAGACCAACTTTTTTCCTTTCAACTTTTCTAGAGTCTCTTGTTAAAAAACCTTCTTTTTTTAGAACTGGTTTTAGAGTTTCATCATATTCAACTAGAGCTCTAGCAATACCTAGTCTTATAGCTCCTGCTTGACCAAAGCTTCCTCCACCCTTTACTGTGGCTGTAATATCTACTCCATTTGATAAATCAGTTGATACTAGAGGTTGTTTTACAACCATCTGTGCAACTTCTCTTCCGAAGTAAGCATCTAGTTTTTTCTTATTGACTGTAATTTCGCCAGTTCCTTTTTGAAGGAATACTCTAGCTGTTGAGGTTTTTCGTCTACCTACTGTAATAATTTGTTCCAATTTTCTTCTTCCTATAGTTCTATTGAGATTGGTTTCTGAGCTGCATGAGGATGCTGATCATCATTGTAAACTTTTAGTTTTGTGAGCATTTGCCTTCCTAACTTACTTTTTGGAAGCATACCTTTGACTGCACTTTTTATTGCCTCGCTTGCAGTATTCTCCATTACTTCTCTAAGAGGTTTAGACTTGATTCCACCTGGATAACCAGAGTGCCTGTAGTAAAGTTTTTGATCTAATTTTTTTCCTGTTACGTTTATATCATTTGCATTAACGACGATTACATAATCGCCCATATCGGCATTTGGAGTGTATTCAGGTTTGTTTTTGCCAGACAAGATATTGGCTATTTGTGTAGCAAATCTGCCCAAAGTTTTACCCTTGGCATCCAATAGGACCCAAGATTCTTCTATATCTGTTCTTTTATAGCTTTCTGTTCTCATTAAGATAAATTTTTGTTGACTAAATACGCAGGCGGGCGCATTTTAATGCTTACAACCTTCTTATTCAACTAGAACTTTATAAATTTATGCTGTCTAAGAAGAGTTATTTTGTTCGTTAGGTAATAATAGGCAGATATAAAAGAAAATGAATAAGCTTAATCCAATCATAAAGTTCCTGATTTATATATCTTTTGGGGGCCTTATTGGATTTTTAATCTCTTTGTTTTTCTTCAAAGAACTTGACCCTACAGACGAAGATAATATTAATCCCATACAATCTTCTTATAATTACGCAGTCAAAAAGGCTTCTCCTGCAGTAGTAAACATCTATAGCGATCAGATCATAAAAACTAACTCCAAACAAAATAGGCAAAGACCGGAGTCTTTATTCAATAGATCAGGAAAAATAAAAACTAGCTTAGGTTCAGGAGTAATTTTAAGTTCAGATGGGTATATTCTAACCAATCAACATGTAGTGGGAGACAATACCTTACGTGTTACCACCGAACTTAATGATGGAAGAAAGTTCAATGCTCAACTAGTGGGAATCGATAAAGGTACTGACCTAGCAGTACTGAAAATACAGGATAAAGTAAATTCTTTCCCCTCGATAGAAATTGAAGATTCTGACAAAGTAATGATTGGAGATATTGTTTTAGCAATTGGAAACCCTTATGGGTTGGGACAATCGGTGAGTATGGGTATCGTGAGTGCAACAGGAAGAGAATTTGATAATCCCTATTCAAACTATATACAAACGGATGCATCAATTAACAGAGGTAATTCTGGAGGTGCTTTAATTGACTCTGAAGGAAGATTAATTGGAATAAATACTTTAATAAGATCTTCTAGTGGGGGCTCAGAAGGAATAGGATTGGCAATTCCTTCAACAATTGCTTTAGAGATAATAAGCGATCTGATTCAGTATGGAGAAGTTCGCCGTGGTTGGTTAGGATTCAGTATAGATAGGCAATCTTTAGTAAGAAATGGCAGACTAGTAATATCAGAGGTAGTAAAGGGTGGTCCTGCGTACCTAGGGGGTCTTCAGAAAGATGATTCTTTAAGTACAATAAATTCTGAAATAGCAACTTATGAAAATTTGTATAAAACTTTTGCTAGATCGAAACCTGGAGAGAAAGTCTTTCTAACTGTAGAAAGAAACTCCAAGTTAGAAGATATTACCTTAATAGCTGGAAAGGCTGACTAACTTTCTAATCTTTTTTTAGCGGCAATTGCATGGGCTGTAAGCCCCTCAGCATTTGCTATTTTTACGGTGTGTTCAATATATTCTTTAAAGTTCTTATTATTTTTTCTGTCTAAAGCAACGTAACTATAACTTACTAAAAAGTCTTCCACGGACAAAGGGGAACTAAACCTAGATGACGAATTAGTAGGCAGAATATGGCTAGGGCCAAGGACATAGTCAGAGAAAGAATTTGCTGAATCTCTTCCCTTAAGAACTAATCCAGCAATTAATTCTTCTTCATCCAGATAATCATGGTGATCAAAGGCGATATGTAAATGCTCAGGAGCCAATTTATTAATGATCTCCTTGGCCTCAGAAAGGTCGTTAATTTTGATGAATAAACCGTTAGAATTTATTGATTCTTCAATTATAGAGCACCTTGCCAAAGAAGTGACTTCTGATGAAATAATGTCTTTCACATTCTCTATCATTTTTTCTGAAGTGGAGATAAGGACAGATGAGGCGTCAGCATCATGCTCAGATTGAGCCATTAGATCCCAAGCGATTGTTTCTGGATCGGAAGATGAGTCTGCAAGAACAACTATTTCGGAGGGTCCTGCTATTGAATCTATTCCAACCTCTCCATAAAGTTGTTTTTTTGCCTCGGCTACAAATACATTGCCCGGCCCAATTATCTTTTCTACTTTTGAAATTTGTGCTGTTCCAAAGGCGAAAGCAGCAATGGCTTGTGCTCCTCCAATCTTATATATTTTATCAATGCCAACAACCTGCGCTGCGGCTATAACCATTGGATTCAAAATTCCCTTCTGTGAAGGAGAAGCTATAGAAATTTTCTTTATACCACAGGCAAGTGCTGGAGCAGCACCCATAAAAACAGTTGAAGGGTAAGAGGCTTTACCGCCTGGGATATACATTCCTACTGAATTGATCGTTCTGAATTTTCTAGTAATTTCTTGATCGTTTCCGTCAAGAGTCAGCGATTCAAAGCATGAAGATTGATAATTAATTATTTT
>Ga0208130_1000310_pt1 | contig 26252 bp, 24 predicted proteins | sample ETNtaG_31_FD_185771 | JGI IMG/M metagenome (GOLD analysis project Ga0208130, IMG submission 185771) | Marine microbial and viral communities from oxygen minimum zone, Eastern Pacific Ocean - ETNP201310SV78 (SPAdes) (version 2) | ecosystem: Environmental > Aquatic > Marine > Oceanic ... | reverse complement strand
ATTACAAACCCAAAAGAACAATAAGAGTTGTTTTATTTATGAATGAAGAAAATGGTTTAAGGGGGTCTCTTAAGTATAAAGAAATCGCAGATAAAGAAGGTATTAACCATATATTTGCGATTGAGTCAGATGCGGGTGGATTTAGGCCTTTAGGTTTCTCATTTACATGTAATGATTCAAATTTTTTAAGAATATTGGAATGGAAAAAACTGTTTGCACCCTATTTTATAAATGTATTTATCAAAGGTGGAAGTGGGGCAGATATTTCAAATTTAAGAAAGGATTATAATGTTCTTTCAGGCTTAAGACCTAACTCTCAAAGGTACTTTGACTACCATCATACAGAAATTGATACTTTTGATGCTATTAATAAAAGAGAATTAGAAATGGGCTCATCGGCAGTTGCATCTTTGGTTTATCTTTTTGATAAATATGGCTTAAATGATTAATTAATGGACTTTGTTCTAGATTTAGATAAATCTCTTTTTGTTTTTTTTAACTCATTAGGTTCTGAATATTTTGATAGTTTTTGGTTATTTATTTCTGAAAGTGATATCATTGAGGTTATATATTTATTTTTAGTTATTGAATTTTTACGGTTTTTTAAAATCAAAGATTTAAAGTCGATTCTAATTTTTCTTTTATCAATGATACTAATGATAGTTTTCACCGATCAATCTAGTAACTTTTTTAAAGAATTCTTTGAAAGATTAAGACCTTGCCATAATCCTGAATTAATAGAAATTATTAGAATTGTCAAAGATGGTTGTGGTGGTCTTTATGGATTTTTTTCAGCTCATGCCGCTAATACTTTTGCATTTGCATCTTTTATTTATTTTTTAACTCCTAATGAAAATAATTATAAGAGAACCTCATTTTTACTTTTTATATGGGCAGCAATTATTTCATACAGTCGAATATATATTGGAGTACATTTTCCATTGGATATCATAATAGGAGCTATATACGGTTTATTATCAGGATATTTATTTCACAAACCCTTCTTATATTTTAGAAAATCCAAATTAATCCTTTAAAAGATCAGTAAACTTTGATTTGAATTTATTAATTCTTGGAACAGAAACATTCCATATGTATGCGTTATTGGGGTTTTTCTGCTTATAATCCTGATGATAATCTTCAGCGATATAAAATTTTTCAAATTTTTTTACCTCAGTAACAATTTTTGGGTAGGTTTTATTTTTTAGTAGACGATTAATTTCTTCGTTTATAATTTTCTTTTCATTGTCATTGCTGTAAAATGCAATCGACCTGTAGTGTGTTCCTCTATCAGGTCCTTGTCTGTTCAAGGTTGTTGGATCATGTGATCCAAAAAAAACCTTAACTAGTTCTTTGAAAGATATTTTTTTAGCATCATAATAAACCTTTATGCTTTCTGCATGTCCGGTTTTTCCGGTTAAAACGGAATAGTATGTAGGATTCTTAGTATAACCACCTGAATAGCCCGATTCTACTTTACTTACACCTATTAAACTTTCGTAAATTGATTCAACACACCAAAAACAACCTGATGCAAAATATGCCTCTTTATTGTTTTGTGAGTTTAATTGAACAAAGAATATAATTAATAAAAGACTAAGAGTTTTTTTCATTTTCATTTTTTAAAATTAATAATCTAAAGTCTATCGATTTTTTTCCTACTTTCTTAGTTGTTTTGAGTTTTAACTTACTTAAACCTTTCTTAAAACTCATTGTCCCAATTTTTATTTTTTTAAAATCCTTAGTGTAGGATTCAATTCTTTTTATCTTATCTTCTTCAAATCCTACTAAATTGGGATCATGAAATTCATCAATAGTTTTTTTTATTATTTGATTTTCAAATTCTAAAGCAATTTCAGTGCCAACGCTTTCCTTTTCAAGTGTATAGTATAATTCAATATTATTAATTCCGTCTTCTAAAACGTCTATTTCCCAAAAAATATAATCATTAGTATTTTTCCAGTTTTCAATAAATGAACAGTTTGCATGTATTGATGATCTTTTTAGATCTCCATTAATTTCAGCGTCTCTGGCAGGTAAGTGAGTATATTTAGCAGTATTATAGTTTATCGTAAATGGTCTTCTCGTGAGCTTTTCTTTATTGGGATTAACAACTTTGGTTAACCATTCGTTTTTATCATTTAGTAGTTTTTGATAATGAGGATTGTTATCTTTTTCAATAGGATTATACTGAGAAAAATCTTTAACTAAGTCATAGAGATTGTTTTCATGATCCAGTATATAATTATTATTTCTAGCACTAATTCTATTATTCCAGTATGAAAATATCGTTCTTTCATCATCCAATAATGAAGGTGAGTCTAAAAATCTTTTTAAACTCATTCCGTCTAAATCATTTAATGATTCGTTTCCTGTGAGCTCTAGCAGAGTTGGAAATACATCCAAAACACTAGAAATTTGTTTTATTTTTAAACCTTTTTTAATATTCTTTGGCCATTGAATGAAAAATGGAACTCTGACTCCACCTTCATTTGTACTGCCTTTTCTATCTTTTAGGTCATTATTCCAACGATTTCCATTAGGTCCGTTATCACTGAAAAAAATTATAATAGTATTTTCATAAACTCCCTTTTTCTTAAGTGATCTAACAACATTACCAATATTTTCATCAATGTTTTCAATCATTCCCATTGCAGCTTTTGTTTTTTCAATATTTTCCCTTTTTGAGTATCTGCCCCTAAGTAAAATGTCTTTACCATCAAAGTATTTGTCTGGAACTTGCATAGGAGAGTGAGGGGTATTATAAGAAATGAATGATAGAAAAGGTTTATTTGATTTCTCTATAAATGAAATTGCTTCATTAGTTATAACATCATTGATATAGCCTTCGGTTTTAATAATTTTTCCATTTTTTTCAAGTATTGGGTCAAAATAATTACCCCAATGTCCAGATGTAAAGCCATAAAATTCATCAAATCCTCTATTATTTGGATGATAAGGAGGTTGTGAGCCATTGTGCCATTTTCCAAAAGCACCTGTTTTATATTTTTTCCCTTTAAAGAAATCTGAAATAAGCTTTACATCAGTATTCATTCTTTCATATCCACGTGTGACACCATTAACACCACTTCTCACAAAGAATTTTCCAGATAATAGCTCTGCTCGCGTTGGTGAACATACAGGGCTTACATAAAACCTTTCAAATGAGGCTCCATTCAATGCAATGTTGTCAATGTTAGGAGTTTTTAAATTCGTATTGCCATTTATACTTAAATCTCCCCAACCTTGATCATCGGTTAAAATAATTAAGATATTTGGATTTGTGTCATTCTTACATGAAATAAAAAATTGAATTAAAATTGATAAAAAAATTAACCTTTTCACTTTATAAAATTTATTAGATTATTTGAAAATTTATCCCAATTTAAACTTTTCTTAAGTTTTTTTAACTCATTAGTTTTTTTCTCATTATTTGATTCACAAGCTTCTAATATTTTTAAGGATATAGAATCCATTTTTTTTTGACATATAAAGGAATTTTTTTCATTTAAAGTCTCCCTAATACCACCGGATGCAGTTGTAATCATGATCTTTTCAAAATAAATTGATAAAGCTGTTATTCCACTTTGTGTTGCACTCGTGTTTGTTTGAATTATGAAATCAGCCATTGAAAACCATTTAAAAAAATCTGATTCATGGATAAAACTATTTTCAATCGTTATATTGTTTTGAATATCTAATTCATCAATTAATTTTTGATATTTTTTAATGTTTTCATAAAATTCACCTGCTATTATTAGATGTATTAATTTGTTTTTTTCTAAAGCTTTTTTAAACGATTTTAATAAAATTTCAAGCCCTTTATATTTTCGAATTATACCAAAATGAAGTAAATATTTTTTTTTAGGATCAAGTTTTCTTTCCAAAAGTGCATCATTTCGGTTAATAAGCTTCTGATTAAGTTTTGGAAAAGGATGAAATAATGAAAGTGAGTTGATTTTAGTAAGATTATCAACTTGTTTTTTTGTAAAGTTTGATAGAAATACTGCTTTATTTAACGAATTCAAATAGAATTTAAAAAATAAATTATCCAAAAAAAAAGGTTCATGACTCTTAACATTGTGTAAGATCCCAATTTTTTCTATTCTATTTGAGGAGAGATAGTTTAAAATTGCGAAAGAAATTGAAAAAATTGGATTCCAATGTGTAGATATAATTTTTTCTGGCTTTATTTTTCTAATGTGATTCAAAGCATTTATGTAGTCAAGTGGATTATATGGATTGATTTTTTTTATTTTAAAATCAATTGTAACTTTTTTACTCAATTGACTTTTTCCTGGGAATAAAAATTTAGGGTATAAATAGTGAAAAGAAAGTGCTTGAACATTTTGTGTTTTGACCAGATCTTTTAAAAGTTCATAATTAAAGTCTGAGATTCCACCTCTAAGTGGGGGTAAAGGACCAATTAATAGAATATTCATTGGCTTTAATTTTCAATTATATTCCAATTTCCAGTTTGTAGAAGTGGCTCAGCTTGTTTGAATTTTAACTCTTTTGTTTCACCTGATTGGATATTTTTAATTTTAACCCTTTCATTTCTTCCAATTTTTCTAGTTTCTCTAACAACAGTTTCTACAACGCTTTGATTGGATGAAACATTTGAGCCAACTTGTCTGTTTCTATTAGCAAGTTCATCACTATTTAAAACTTCTTCTTTAGATGTGTTATATTTTTCTCTGCGTCTAGTTTGTCTATCTTCTCTTATTTCATTAGGATTCTGGCTAGGAAGACTTCCCTTAAATAAAAATGTTAAAATGTCTTTATTTAATTGATCAATCATAGAAAAAAACAGTTCTTTAGCTTCAAATTTATATATGACCAAAGGATCTTTTTGTTCATGAACTGCTAATTGAACGGCTTGCTTCAATTCATCCATTTTTCTCAGATGAGTTTTCCATGAATCATCAATAATCGCTAGTGAAATGTTTTTTTCAAAATCATTTATTAATTCTTTCCCATCTGACTCATAAGCATCTTTTAAGTTTGTTACAATATTCATTGTTTTTTTACCATCAGTAAATGGCACAACTATTCTTTCAAACTTATTTTGAGGATTCTCATATACGTTCTTAACTATAGGAAATACCTTGGTGGCATTTTCTTTGTTTTTTTTCTCATAATATTCAAGAACCAATTGATATGTTTTTTCAATACATTTTATTTCATCTCCTTTTTCAAAATCATCTTTGGAGATTGGAGATGTTACAGAGAAATACCTTATTAAATCAAACTCAAATGATTTAAAGTCGTTATTTTCTTTCGAATTGCTAAATATAGAATCAACCGTTTCATAAATCATGTTAGCAATATCAACTTTTAATCTGTTAAAGTCTAAAGCATTTTTTCTTCTTTTATAAATAACAGTTCTTTGTAAGTTCATTACATCATCATATTCAAGAAGTCTTTTTCTTATTCCAAAGTTGTTTTCTTCAACTTTCTTTTGAGCTCTTTCTATAGTTTTTGTCATCATCGAATGTTGAATAACCTCACCCTCTTTGTGCCCCATTTTATCCATCATTTTAGATACTCTTTCTGATCCAAATAGTCGCATTAAGTTATCTTCAAGTGAAACATAAAATTGAGAGCTTCCAGGGTCACCTTGTCTTCCTGCTCTTCCTCTAAGCTGTCTGTCGACCCTTCTAGAATCGTGTCTTTCAGTACCTATAATTGCTAATCCACCATTATCTTTAATTTCATCACTTATTTTTATATCAGTCCCTCTACCTGCCATATTAGTTGCGATTGTTACAATACCAGCCTTACCAGCTTCTGCAACGACATCAGCCTCTTTTTTATGAAGTTTAGCATTTAAAACATTATGCTTTACATTTTGGCGTGTTAACATTCTTGATAATAACTCAGAAATTTCAACGGATGTTGTTCCAATTAAAACAGGTCTTCCTTTTTGAGTTAAATCAATAACATTTGATATTACAGCATTATATTTTTCTCTCTTTGTTTTATATATTAAATCATTTCTGTCATCTCTAACTATTGGTTTATTGGTTGGAATAACCATTACATCTAAATCATATATATTTAAAAACTCACCAGCTTCTGTCACTGCTGTTCCTGTCATTCCCGAAAGTTTTCTATACATTCTAAAATAATTCTGTAGTGTAATAGTTGCAAATGTTTGTGTAGCATCTTCAATCTTAACATTCTCTTTGGCTTCTATTGCTTGGTGAAGACCATCAGAATATCTTCTTCCATCCATAATTCTACCAGTTTGTTCGTCAACAATTTTTACTTTATTATCCATTACAACATATTCTACATCTTTTTCAAATAATGTATATGCTTTTAGTAACTGATTTAAAGTATGTATTCTTTCGCTTTTCTCACTAAATTCAGCATAAAGCTTTTCTTTTTCTTCAGCTTCTTTTTCAATTTCTAATCCTTTTTTTTCAACGTTGGCTATTTCTATTGAAATATCTGGTAACACAAAGAAATTGGTATCGTTGACATCAGATGATAAATGTTCAATTCCCTTATCAGTAAGTTCAATTTGATTATTTTTTTCATCAATAGTAAAGTATAAGTCAGCATCAACTTTAGGCATTTCCCTATTGTTGTCTTGCATGTAAAAATTTTCTGTTTTTAAAAGAGATTGCTTTACTCCATCTTCACTTAGAAATTTAATTAAAGCTTTATTTTTAGGAAGACCTCTAAATGACTGAAGTAATTTAAAACTACCTTCTTCAATATTGCCATCCTGATAAAGTTTTTTTGATTCAGAGAGAATTTTAGTTACTAATTGTCTTTGAATTTGAACCAGAGATGATATTTTAGGTTTTAATTCATTAAACTCATGATTACCTCCTTGCGGAATTGGTCCTGAAATAATTAGTGGAGTTCTTGCATCATCGATTAAAACGGAGTCAACTTCATCCACAATAGCATATGAATGCTGTCTTTGAACTCTGTCCTCATTTTTGTGAGCCATATTATCTCTCAAATAATCAAAACCAAACTCGTTGTTTGTTCCATACGTTATATCAGATAAGTAAGCATTTTTTCTTTCCTGTGAATGAGGTTTATAGTGATCAATACAATCAACACTTAAGCCATGAAATTCAAATATTGGAGCCATCCATGCACAATCTCTTTTTGCTAGATAATCATTAACAGTTATTACATGAACTCCATTACCTGAGAGAGCATTTAGGTAGACTGGTAGAGTGGCTACCAAGGTCTTACCTTCTCCAGTTTGCATTTCAGCAATTTTACCATTGTGTAATGCAATTCCACCAATCAATTGAACATCATAATGGATCATATCCCAGATAATACTTTTTCCGGCAGCATCCCATGAATTCGACCAAATTGAATTTTCTTTTTTTAGATTAACATATGATCTAGAGGTTGATAACTTTTCATCGTTATCATTTGCTTTAACTATAATCTCAGTATTTTCTGTAAACCTTTTTGTTGTTTCTTTTACTACTGCAAAGGCTTTTGGTAAAATTGAGTTCAAATATTCATCAAGTTTATCTAAATAAGCTTGTTCCCATTTTTCAATTTTTTTGTAATTGTTCTCATTTTCTTCAATGTTGTCAGAGTTATTAATAATCTCTTTAATGCCGTCAATCTCAGAGTTAAAAGGCTTCTTTAATTCTTTAATTTCGGACTTAAAGCTAGCAGTTATCGAACGCAGATCATCATTGCTGATATCTTTGATTTCATCCTCGCATTTTAATATTAAGTCAACAAATGGGGAAACTTCCTTTATGTCTTTTTTTCCTTTATCGCCAAGAAAAATATTTAATATGGAATCTACTAAACTCATTTTTACGTACGTAAATTTAAGCAAAAAAAAAGCCTCTAGAGAGACTTAAATGTATTTTATACAAATAAATAAAAACTAATACTCTTCCTCATTCCACAAATAATCATCATCAGTTGGAAAATCAGGCCAAATTTCTTGAATTGATTCATAAACTTCTCCGCCATCCTCATCTTCGATTGCTTGTAAATTTTCAACAACTTCAAGAGGAGCACCGGTTCTTATAGAATAATCAATCAATTCATCTTTATTGGCTGGCCAAGGGGCATCACTTAAATAAGAGGCTAATTCTAGAGTCCAATACATATTTCTAGTTTTGTGCAAAAATAAATTAATAATTCACTTTCACAAGCTTTTAAAAAAAAAAATAATAAACAATTTATAATTATTTAGTTTTTAGGGTAGTAGCTACGAAATGTAACAATATTATGATTAGAAAGAAAAGAGATATTCTAAAAATATAATCACCATATTTTACGTAAAATGTTATTTTTTTTAATAAAGGTACTTCAGACTTAATAAATCCTTCTTCACCATAGCTAATTGATTGAATAATTTCACCCTTATAATTTATTACTGCAGAGATACCAGTATTTGCACTTCTAACAATATTTCTTCTATTTTCAATTGCCCTTAGCTTAGCATACGATAGATGCTGTTTGTGACCCTCACTAACATCCCACCATCCATCATTTGTAATTATCGCAAACAAGTTTGATCCTTTCCTTGTATATTCTGTTACATATTCCCCATAAATTGATTCAAAGCATATAATTGGAGAAATATTGAAACCTTGACTCGATTTAAAATTTTTTCTAAAACTATCATATCCTCTCGAATATGATAATCCACCGAAATCAAGCAATACTTTTCCTAAAATAGGTTCTATAAAACTCTTGTAAGGCATTAATTCAACTCCAACAACTAGTTTTGATTTGTTGTAAAATTGATTCTTTTTAGCAATAAAAGCTGCACTATTGTATAGATTTAGCCATCTTCCATCATTTAAATTATTAGAGTATTCTTTTACGTCAATACTGTCATAAATAATTTCAAATAATTCTATGCCAGTTAGAATCTCAGAATAAGATTTATTCATTAAATCATTTAGCATTTTTTTAAGTTGATTATCATTGTAGCTATCAATTTGTATTGCATCAGAAAAATAGGTTTCCGGTAGAATGATTGTAGAATTTTTTACTTCATTTTTATCTATTAGATTTTGTAGATATAAGTAGTTGTCAAGATTACTTTTTTTATATTTTTCGTTGTAGGGATCTATATTAGGTTGTACAATAAAAAATTGTTTTGAATCTCCTTTCAAATCAATTTTATGATATATATATTTTGATATTAATATTGGAGTGATAAGTAATAAACTAACAGTAATTAATTGTTTTTTTAAAGCTTTTTTTTCCAAAAATCGAATTAAAATTTTATAAATGACAATATTTATAACGAGTACCCACAATGTTCCTCCAAATGCACCAGTATATTCGTACCATTGTATCCATCCGATTTTTTCAGAAAAAACATTTCCCAAGTTTAACCAAGGCCATGAAAAATCCCAGTTAAGGTGAAATTTTTCAAAAGATATCCATAGACTAACTAAAAACAGTAAACTCAGTTTTGAATTTATTTTTTGTGATACGATTTTATAAAAACTGAACACAATAGTCATTAGAAGGGAGTTTACTAGAATAGCAAAGAGCATACCCTCAGTTGTTGCATAGTATAACCAGCCAGTTGATATTGAGTTCCATATGATAAATGTTAAATAAATGAGTGAAAATAGGCCAAAGGAAAATTTTTTATGATAGTTATTAATAAGATATAATAAAGGAACAAAAGCTATAAAAATTAGAGATGAAAAACCATAAGTTGGCCATGATAGACCCAACAATAAACCTGAGAATAGGCTTAAAAGCAGAGATTTATAAGTTTTCAATTTATTAATAATTAAATTTGCTATTATAAACTTAAGGTAACAATTGAAATTAATCAAAATACTACCAAACTTTCTAACCATTCTGAATGCTCTTTGTGGTTGCATTGCAATTCTCTGCATATTCAATGATAAATTGTCATTTATCAATTCTGCATATCATTCAGCTTTAGTTTTAGTTCTCATCGGAGCTGTACTAGATTTTCTTGACGGCTACCTTGCTAAATTACTTAATGCTAAATCAAAAATTGGAGTTCAATTAGATTCTATGTCTGATCTTATTACATTTTCACTAACACCATCAATACTGATTTATGATTTACTTCAGAATCAATCACCCAATTTTGAGTATACTCCATTTTTTGCATTTTTTATTCTGATATTCTCAATGATAAGGTTAGCTAGGTTTAATACTTTACCTACAAAATCCTACTTTTTAGGTCTTCCTACACCAGCAAACGGAGTTTTCTTTATGGGTTTACCATTTATTTCATTTTCTATTGACTCAACTGTAGTAGTAATTACAATAATTATTTCGTCATTTCTTCTAGTTTCAAATATAAAATTTGAATCATTTAAAAAAGATTTTACAAAAACTAATAAAGTTTATTTTTATATTTTACTATTCGTTTTAATACTATCTGCTATATTATGTCTACTCATATATCAAATAGACATTTTTAATTTAGTTAGTTTAGCAGTTTTGATTTATATATTTTCTTCTTTGTTGTTTAATTTTTATAAATCATTTTAGCTAAATCTAAATCTTCTTTTTTAATAAATATTTTACAAGAATTTAAGTAGTTTGAAGCTCCAAACCCAGCAAGTGTGGCAGAATAATGATCATCCTTTAAAATATATTTTATTTTATTTTCTGAAAGTTTTGTTGTTAGATGGTTAGCTTCTATAATGGAACCAGAAAAAAAATGAATATATTCTTTACTCATATATTTTTTTTCCTGAAAATAAAGTTTTTTCCTAAATATAATTTTCTTACTATTTCATCTTTAGCTAGTAATTCTGGTTTACCGCTTTTTAATATTTTACCTTCGAACATTAAGTATGTTCGGTCAGTTATCGCTAAAGTTTCTTGAACATTATGATCGGTTATTAAAACACCTATGTTCTTAGTTTTTAAATGTGATATTATTTTTTGAATTTCCTCAACAGCTATTGGATCAACTCCAGCAAATGGCTCATCTAATAACAAAAATTTAGGGTCAGTAGCTAATGCTCTTGCAATCTCAGTTCGTCTTCTTTCTCCACCAGAAAGTAAATCACCACGATTTTTTCTTACTTTATTTAAGCTAAATTCATCGATCAAACTTTCAAGTTTCTCATCTTGCTCCTCTTTTGAAAGATCTCCTAATTCTAAAACAGCTTTTATGTTATCCTCAACAGTTAGTTTCCTAAATACAGAAGCTTCTTGAGCAAGATATCCAATCCCATTTATAGCTCTTTTGTACATTGGGTCGTCAGAAACATCAATATCGTCAATTAAAATTTTTCCAGAATTAGATTTTATTAATCCTACAATCATGTAAAAACATGTTGTTTTACCTGCTCCATTTGGACCTAATAAACCAACAATTTCTCCTTGATTTAATTCTATATCTACACCATCAACAACTTTTCTTGATTTATAAGATTTTTCTATTTGAATTGCTTGTAGTTTCATTTATTTCTTTTAATTACTACACCGGAAATATATATACTAATTTGATATAAAACTACTATTGGGATAGCAACAATGATTTGACTAGCAATGTCTGGGGGTGTGATTACCGCTGCTAGTACTAAAACGCCAACCAGTGCAAATTTTCTATATTTTCTAAGAATTTCAGGATTTACTAAACCTATTTTAGTTAAAAAATAAATTATTATGGGTAATTCAAAAATTAAGCCTGATGCAAGGACTGAAGCTCTAACTAAACCAATATAACTATTTAAATCAAAGTCGTTGAAAACCTCATTACTAACTGAGTAATTTCCTAAAAAGTTTACAGATAATGGACAAACCACATAATATCCAAAAAGAACTCCAATAAAGAATAGAAGACTAGAAACAAATATGAATCCTCTTGCATATTTTTTTTCGTTTTGATAAAGTCCTGGACTTATAAAGCTCCAAAACTGATAAAGCACATAGGGAAATGCAATTACAAATCCTGCTGCAATTGATGTCCAAATATGAGCAGAAAACTGACCGGAGACAGTCCTGCTTTGAATTCTGAATGGCATTTCATTTATACAAAAACTATCGTCTAAACCAATTAGGTTGGAAATATTACATAAAATCCTGTAAGTAGGGAAGTTAACGTCTTTAGGTCCAAATATTATATTATCAAAAATAAAGTCTTTGAATATAAAAGCACCAATACCAACTATAAATATTGCAATAAATGAACGAAGAACGTGCCATCTTAAATCTTCCAGATGATCTAAAAATGACATGTCATCAGGATTTAATTTTGCTTTATTCATAGACCAGCATTTATAATATCATGGATATGTAACATGCCCAGATATTTTTCTTTTTTAGTAACCACGAGGTTTGTAATCTTATTGTCATTCATAATCTGAAGAGCATCGATGGCTAGGAGAGAATGTTTGACTGTCATTGGAGCTTTCTTGATAATTTTTGAAAGAGGAACATTTAGTGGATCATCATATTTTTCAAGAATTCTTCTTACATCACCATCTGTTATAATTCCAACTATTTTTTCATTTTTTAAAACAGCAGTAGCCCCAAGCATTTTACTTGATATTTCATTTATTGCATCACTAAACTTAGAGTTAATTTTAACTTCAGGTTTATTTTCAAAATTTATTAAATCTCCAGTAGTGGTGGTAAGTTTTTTTCCGAGAGTTCCAGCTGGGTGGAATTTGGCAAAAGATTTTTCATCAAACTCATTTAATGTCATAAGACATATTGCAATCATATCACCAACAAGTAATTGTATTCCACTGCTTGTAGTTGGAGCTAAATTATTTGGACATGCTTCTTTTTCTATTGGCGTATAAATAGTAAATTTTGAATTCTTACCTAAATAAGAGTCTTTATTTGCAGTTATTGCAATTACATCAATTTTTCTTTTATTTAAATTATTTATTAATTCTATCGTATCAGAATTATTTCCACTTTTTGAAAGATAGATCAATGTATCATCTTTTGTTATTGTTCCAAGATCACCATGTAATGCATCAGAACCGTGCATAAAAATAGATGGGGAACCAGTTGAATTTAAAGTTGATGAGATTTTCATTCCAATTATTGCACTTTTACCTATACCAGTAACAATGATTCTCCCTTTAATTTTTGAAAGATGAGCTATGATTTCATCAAAATCTTTATTAATAGATTTTTTTAGCTTATTTATTGCATCTATCTGTATATCAATAACTTGACTGCTAATTTCAACTGATTTACTATTGTTCAAAACTTATTTATTTATATTAAAAATCCAATAAAAATTAAGCTTATATTTAAAATAAGCTATGTGCAAATATACCTTAATTCCTTTTAAGGAATGAATTTAAAACACAATCTAACACCACTATTAACTAAACATTTTGGTTATTCTGAATTTAGAGAAAACCAACATGAAATTATCAATTCTATTTTACAAAATGAAAATACCTTGGTTATTATGCCAACAGGTGGAGGAAAATCCCTGTGCTACCAGTTATCTGCTATTGCTTCTGAAGGAACAGCAATTATAATTTCTCCTCTAATAGCATTGATGAAAAATCAAGTTGATGTTTTGAAAGGTCTTTTTAACATTGATGGAGTTGCTAATGTTTTAAATTCATCATTGAGCAAGTCTGATGTGGAATTAGTTAAAGATCAAATTAAAAATGGAATTACAAAACTTCTTTATATGGCTCCAGAATCACTTACCAAACAAAAGAATATAGACTTTCTTAAGGATCAGAAAATTTCTTTTGTAGCGATAGATGAAGCACATTGTATTTCAGAGTGGGGGCATGATTTCAGACCGGATTACAGAAAGATTAATAGCGCTGTTCAAGAAATTAACACAAAACTTAAAATAATAGCCTTAACTGCAACCGCAACACCAAAGGTTCAGGATGATATTATCAAAAATTTAAACTTAAACGAGCCAAATATTTTTAAGTCATCTTTCAATAGACCCAATCTTTTTTATGAGGTTAAACACAAAACAGAAAATGTAGATAAGGATATTGTTTCTTTTATAAAAAAAAATGAGGGTAAATCCGGAATAGTTTATTGTTTGTCAAGAAAAAAAGTTGATGAGTTTACAAGCCTTTTGCAATTAAATAATATAAATGCATTGCCTTATCATGCAGGGCTTGAAAATAATATTAGATCTTCAAATCAAGAACATTTTTTAATGCATAGATGCGATGTTATAGTCGCAACCATTGCATTTGGAATGGGGATTGATAAGCCAGATATTAGATATGTAGTTCATTATGACATACCAAAATCTTTAGAAGCTTACTACCAAGAAACTGGTAGAGCTGGAAGAGATGGTGGAGAAGGTCACTGCTTGGCTTTCTATTCTTATGATGATATTGAAAAGCTAGAGAAATTTTTATCATCAAAACCTGTCGCTGAAAGAGACAAAGGTTTGGCATTACTTGAAGATGTTGCCTCTTATGCTGAATCATCATCAAACCGAAGAAAAATATTACTAAATTATTTTGGTGAATCATTTGATGAATTGAATGGTTCAGGCGCCAAAATGGATGATAATTCATTGAATCCAAAAAAGAAGATTGATGTAAAGGATTATATAACTGAAATACTTGAGCAAATTTCAAAAAACAATCAAACTAAAAAAATTAAAGATTTGGCAAAAATTATGATTGCTTTGGATATTACTATTCCTGACGAATTTTATAATCAAAACAAATCTAATGCAGATCTTAAAAATAGTGCAGAAATAATTTTTTGGAAATCAGTTATTAGAAATATGATGCTCAACGAACTTATTGAAAAAAAGGTAGAGGATTATGGTGTGATTAAAATATTACAAAAAGGCAAATCTTTTATGAATAATCCAAAATCACACTTAATGTCTATTGATAATAATTTTAACTATGATTCCTCATCAACACCAACATTGACAAAAAAACAAGAGACTAGTGATGAAGTACTTTATAAAATACTAATTAACGAAAGATTAAAGTTATCGAAGGATTTTAATATTCCGCCTTTTGCAGTTTTTCAAGAATCATCAATTCAGGAAATGACATTCAAGTATCCCATAAGCTTTTCGGAGCTTTCAGCCATAACGGGAGTAGGTGAGGGTAAAGCTAAAAAATTTGGAGAAAGATTTATTTCAATTATTTCCAAGTATTGTGATGAAAATAATATTGAAAGGGAACAAGACTTAATTATTAAATCTTCAGGCTCAAAATCAGGGTTAAAATTATTTATAATTCAATCAATAGATAAAAAACTAACTATTGATGAAATTGCTGAATCTAAAAACTTGAGCTACAGTGAAATTTTAGAAGAAATCGGAACCATAGTTTATTCTGGAACAAAATTGGATTTGTCTTATTTGATAAATGATATATTCGATGATGAGTCACAAGACGAACTATTTGATTTTCTTATCGATTCTGAGGAAGATAATTTTATTGAATTTTGTGAAGAATTTAGTGATGATTTCGAGGAAGATGATTTAAAATTGTACAACATATATTTTTATTGTAAAGTTGCATTTTGATTATTTCCACTTTATGTTGCAACCAATACTTGGTTTTTGATTTTTATCAATTTCTTCTCCCTTAATTAATGAGTCAATAGCTTTTCTTAAGTCATGCCCTGTCACAGGAACATCATTTCCTGGACGAGAATTATCTAGCTGTCCTCTGTAAACTAGTTGTTTATCACTATTATATATAAAAAAATCTGGTGTACAAGCAGCATCATATTTTTTAGCAACTTCTTGAGTTTCATCAAATAAATAAGGGAAATTGAATTTTTTTTCTTCAGCTAGTTTTTTCATAAGTTCAGGAGAATCTTCAGGATAGTTCACTATGTCATTACTAGAAATAGCTATAAATGATATTTCCTTTTCATATTTTTTTGTGATTGAAACAATTTCATCTAAAACGTGAATAACAAAAGGACAATGATTACAAATAAACATAATTATGGTACCCTTTTTGTTAAAATAATTATCAGAAATGACAGTTTCATTATTTATTGTGTTAAGTAGTTTAAAACTAGGAGCTAGCGTTCCTAAATTAACCATATTTGAAGGTGTTCTCGCCATAGTAATTACAAATTTAATTTATAATTTTATACTATGATTGAAACAATCACAAGTTTTTTTTCAGAGATTACATCAGCTCAAAGAGGATCAATTTTGGCTGTAGGTTTAATGTTTTTTTGGGTTCTTGAGGGTTTTTTGCCTTTTAAGATGTTTAAATATAATAAGCTTAAACATGCATCTACCAATATATTTTTAACACTAACAACGATTATTGTTAACTTTTCTTTGGCATTTTTAATCGTATTAACTTGTGATTTTATTTCAGCCTCTGATTTTGGATTACTTTCCTATTTGAGTATAGTTGATTATCCAATTATTTCTATTTTAATAACATTAATGTTGCTTGATTTGATAGCTGCTTATTTTTCTCATTTTGTTCAACATAAAGTAAAAATACTTTGGACCATTCATATGGTTCATCACTCAGATAAGCATGTAGACACAACTACTGCTAATAGACACCATCCAATAGAAAGTGTGATTAGATTCTTTTTTACATTATTAGCAATAATAATTTCTGAAGCATCTATTGAAATTGTTTTCTTATATCAATCCCTATCAGTAGCCTTTTCACAGTTTAATCATGCAAATATAGGATTGAGTGATAAAGTTGATAAACTACTTTCCTATGTGATTGTATCTCCAAATATGCATAAGGTTCATCATCATTCCTTCATGCCTTATACTGATTCCAACTATGGAAATATCTTTTCAATATGGGATAGAATATTTGGAACCTATATGGAACTAGATAGAGATAAAATAGTTTTTGGTATCGATGATAATTATGATGACAAAAATGATATTGTAAAAATTCTGAAAAGACCTTTTAGAAAATCTTAAATATCTTCAAATTCAACTTCATCAGACTTTTCATCATCTTTTTTATCCTCTTTAACCTCATCTTCTTTAGAATCATCATTTGATGACTCTTCCTCTTTTTTAGACTTAAAATCCTTGTCATGGATTTCGCTAATAACTTCTAAGCCCTTTTCATCTATAATATATTTAGTCATTTCACCTAAAATATTTGAGAAGTTTTCAAAATCTTCTTTATATAAGTAGATTTTGTGCTTTTTAAAGTAAAAGGTACCATCCTCATTTGTGAATTTTTTACTTTCTGAGATTGTTAAATAATAATCGCCAGCTTTAGTAGATCTTACATCAAAAAAATAAGTTCTTCTACCTGCTCTTAAGACTTTTGAATAAATGTCTTCATTTACATGTTGTTTATTTTCTTCCATTTCAATTTTAATTTGAATCAAAAATGGTTAAAAAACTACGATTAACAAAGACTAATATTATTTTTTTGTTTTTTGCTTGTCGTAGGTTTCTTTATAATAACCATTAATTTCACATAGCTTTTTATGAGTTCCATACTCAATAACTTTTCCGGAATTTAACACTAAAATTAAATCACATTTTTCTATTGTTGATATTCGATGACTTACTATAATTTTAGTAATATCTTTTATTTCTTTTTTTAGGTTTTTTATGACATTATGTTCTGTTTCAGTGTCGAGTGCAGAAAGACTGTCATCTAGTATTAAAATTTGTGGTTTTTTTATAAGAGCTCTTGCAATTGCTAATCGCTGTTTTTGTCCACCTGAAAGATTAATTCCTCTTTCACCTAACATGGATGCATATTTTTTAGGAAAAGACATGATATCATCATGAATGCAGGCAATTTTTGAATAATATTGAATATCCTCAGCTTTAGAATTAATATTTCCAAAATTGATATTATTGTAAATGGTATCTGAAAAAAGAAATGTTGTTTGTGGCACATAACCAATATCACGTCTAATAACTTCGATATTGTGGTCCTTCAGGTTTTTGTTATCAATTAATATTTTTCCTGAATCTGGGTCATAATTTCTAACAATAAGCTCTAGAACTGTTGATTTTCCAGACCCAACGGATCCAATTATACCAAGGGACTGACCAGTATTGATTTTAAAATCAATCTCACTTAAGGCTTCAATATTGGTTTCTGGATATTTTAAACTAACTCCTTTAAACTCTAGTTCTCCTTTAATTTTATAATCATTTTGGTTAACACTAATAATTTCATTTTTTTCTGAAAGAAATTCATTAATTCTTTTTTGTGATGCTTCTGCCTGCTGAACTATTGAGGTAACCCATCCTACAGTAGCTACTGGCCAAGTCAACATGTTTACATAAATTATAAATTCTGCCAATACACCAAGATTTATTTCACCATTTATGTATTGGTTTCCACCAATAAAAATCACAAGAATATTACTACAACCAATTAGTAAAAGCATCATTGGAAAAAACCAGGATTGAAATTTTGCAAGATCTACACTTTTATCTTTTGTTTCACTAGAAAATTCAATCATAAAATCATTAACCTTATCCTCAATTGTATTTGACTTAATGATTGATATTCCACTAAAAGATTCTTGAGAAAATGTAGTCAGCTTAGATAATGATTCTTGTACCCTTTTACTTTTAATATTAATTTGCCTACTCAGTTTGTATATAAGTATTGATAGGATAGGTAATGGTATGATTGTATACATAGTAAGTTTAGGATCAATACTAATCATATAGGTTATTATTATTACAAACAATGAAATTGTATTTATTGTATACATTAAAGCAGGTCCTACATACATTCGAACCTTGCTAACATCCTCACTTATCCTATTCATTAAATCACCAACACGATTATTTTTGTAAAACTTTACATTTAATTCTTGATATTTTTGAAAAATCTCATTTTTCAAATCATATTCGATAAATCGTGAAACATTAATCAGGGTTTGTCTCATTATAAAAGTAAATAGACCAGCAATCAAGGCAGAGAGGATTATGAAAATTATGTTTTTGAGTAATTGTTCTTTTAAATAACCCAATTCTATAGAATTGTTTAAAGTATATTGCTCTATTAAGGTTATTGAGTTTCCAATTAAATTTGGAGCCACCAAAGCAAAAATTCTGGCAATAATTGTTATAATAATGCCAATTATAATTTTGCTTCTGTAATGATAAAAAAACTTATTTAGGTATTTTAATTCACCCATAAAATTGATTTTCAAATATACATTTTAATTGATGTTTATAGTTTAAAAATATTTACATTTGCCATCAAGTTCATTTAAATGTTAAACAGAAGGCACATAAGAATTAAAATATTACAATTATTGTATTCAAAGACCACTGGAAAAATAGACAATAGATCTCTTTTAAAACAATTTGAACAAACATCTCAAAACTTTTACAAACTTTTTTTAACTCAATTAATTCTATTAAAAGAAATTTTTAAAGAATCCATAAGAGTTGTTGACCTAAACGAAAAAAAATATTTCAAAGAAGATTCTAAATTGATTGTAAAGCTATTTTCTAAAAATAAACTCCTAAAATCAATTGACTCAGATAAATTTTTAATTAAAGCTTCAGAAAAATATGAATTAAATTATTGGACTAATAATATTAATAAAGTTCAAAATATATTTCAAGAGATATTGAAAAGTGAAATTTTTATTAATTATTCAAAAAATGAAAATTCTTTTGTTCAAGACGTTTATAAAAATGTGATTGCAACTAATGATGAACTATTTGATTTTTATGAGGACTGTGAAATTGGTTGGGTTGATGACTTTCCACTTGTTAATACAATGGTTTTAAATTGGTTAATTAATTCTTCAATTAATGGTTCAACTCAAATTCCAACAAAAATTTTTAAAGACAGGTCTGATAAAAAGTTCGGAAAAGAATTATTTAAAATTGCTGTTAAAGATGATAAGAATATACAAGATCTTATAAATGAATATACGCCTGAATGGGACAATGATAGAATCGCTGTTATTGATATGATTATTTTGAAAATGTGTATAAATGAATTCACAAGCTTTCCATCAATACCCGTAAAGGTTAGTATAAATGAATATGTTGAAATTTCTAAAGAATATTCTAGTCCAAATAGCAGCACATTTATCAATGGTGTTTTAAATAATATTTACAGAAAATTGGATAAAGAAGGAATGATAAATAAAAATGAAAGGGGTTCACAATAATTTTTATAATTTTATGATATGAAATTTTTTATGAAAGTATACGGTTATTTATTCTTTAGCCTTTTGGCTGCATTCTTTGTTGGATTTGTTTTTAAATCTTGTGATTCTGATCCTTCAAAAAAGATTAAGGCAGAGAATGTAAAAGCAACTGAAGAAAGACTGGACAAGTCTTATGATTCGCCTGAAATCGAGTTTGATTTTGACACATATGATTTTGGTGAAGTTAAAGATGGTGAAGTGGTTGAGGTTGATTTTAATTTTACAAATACAGGAAAATCTGATTTAATAATTTTTGATGCTTCTGCTAGCTGTGGATGTACTGTTCCAGAATATCCTCAGAATGTAAACATAGGACCAGGGCAAAAAGAAAAATTAAAAGTTAGGTTTGACACTTCAAATAAACCCGGAAAACAAATGAAGTCAGTAACTTTAACAACAAACACAAATACTGGTAAAAAAATAATAAGATTATCAGGTTTTGTTTTAAATAAGTAATATGGAAGGATTTGGTCAATTTTTACCGATAATACTGCTTTTTATAGCAATGTATTTTTTGTTTATTCTGCCTCAGAGTAAAAAAGCAAAAAAAGAGAAAAAATTTATTTCGAATATAAAAACTGGAGATAGGGTAGTAACAAAAAGTGGTATGCATGGAAAGATAGTTGAGATTAATGATAGTAATAATACTTGTGTTTTAGTGACTATGGCTGGAAAAATAAAATTTGATAAATCTGCAATTTCTTTTGAATTGTCAGAGGCATTAAATAAGAAAGATTAAAAACTATAAATGATTTTTTATAAAGAGCTTTTTCACAAAATCGAAAAAATTTTGTGGAGTGTTTTTTTAAAGCCCTTTTTCTTTTCAATTGACCCTGAAAAAGTTCACCATTTTGTAGTAGGTGCAATGAAACTATTTTCACCTATTTTTTATCTAAGAAAATCATTCTATCATTTTAAAATAAATGGTAAAAATCATCCATCACTTGAAAAAGAAGTTTTTGGTATAAAATTTCCAAACCCAGTAGGATTGGCGGCAGGTTTTGATAAAAATGCCGAGGTATATAAACAAATGTCTTCATTGGGCTTTGGTTTCATTGAGATAGGTACTGTAACACCAGTTTCTCAAGATGGGAATCCAAAAAAAAGAATTTTTAGATTAGTTAATGATAATGCTTTAATTAACCGACTTGGTTTTAACAATGATGGAGTTGATAAAGTTGTAGGTAGATTAAGGAACAAGGGCAATATTATAATTGGTGGTAATATTGGTAAAAATAAAGTTACACCAAATGAAAAAGCAAAGGATGATTATTTAATCTGTTTTAAAGCTTTATATGATCATGTTGATTATTTTGCCGTAAATGTGAGTTCACCAAACACACCAAACTTAAGAGATCTTCAAAACATAAATGATTTACGTGAAATAATGTACCCATTGATCAGGGAGAATAATAAAAGAGATACCAAACCTATTCTAATTAAAATTTCACCTGATTTAAATGATGATGATATAAAAAAAATAGTCGATATGGCACTTGATCTTAAAATTGATGGTATCATAACATCAAATACAACAATCAGCAGAAATAATTTAAAATCTAAGAAAAAATTAACCAGTGAAATTGGAGGTTTAAGCGGAAAACCTTTAACAATCAGAAGCACAGAAATTATTAAATTAATTCACGAGTATTCAAATAAAAAACTTCCAATTATTGGAGTTGGCGGAATTATGTCGACACAAGATGCTTTAGATAAACTTAACGCAGGTGCAAGCCTAATACAACTATATACAGGCTTTATTTATAATGGACCATCATTTGCAAGAAATATAAATAAAGAAATTATTAAATCTTTAAATTAATTTATAGATTTAAGTATGATATTTAAAAACAATTTACTTCCCAAAACTTTACAGCAATACGAAAAACTTTATAAGCAAAGCATTGATAATCCAGAACTTTTTTGGACTGATGTTGCTGAATCATTTATTTGGAAAAGTAAGTGGTCAAAAGTAGTTGATTTTGATTTTTCAAAACCAAGTTTTAAATGGTTTACAGATTCAAAATTGAATATAACTGAAAACTGTCTTGACAGACATGTTGAGGCTCATCCTGATAAAACAGCCATTATTTTTGAGCCAAATGATCCTAATCAACCAGCAGAGCATATTTCATACAGAGAATTACATAGTAGGGTGTGTAAGTTTTCTAATGTTTTAAAAAATAACAATATTCAAAAAGGGGATAGAGTTTGTATTTATTTGCCAATGGTTCCTGAACTTGCTATTGCTGTCTTAGCCTGTGCTAGAGTAGGAGCTATACATTCTGTTGTGTTTGCAGGTTTTTCTTCATCTGCACTATCAGCTAGAATTAATGATGCATCATGTAAGATGGTCCTAACCTCTGATGGAAGCTTTAGAGGAAATAAAACAATTGACTTAAAATCTATAGTTGACGAGGCTTTAAAAGATTGTGATTGTGTTGATTCAGTAATAGTATTAAATCGGATAAATAGCGGAATTACTTTAAATAAGAATGAAAAATGGTGGAACGATGAATTAGATAAAGTTGATGATTATTTTCCAGCTGAAATAATGGATTCTGAAGATCCTTTATTTATTTTATACACATCAGGGTCAACTGGAAAACCCAAAGGAATGGTTCACTCATCTGGGGGCTACATGGTTTATACTGCCTATTCATTTAAAAATGTATTTGATTACGATGATGATGATATCTATTGGTGTACAGCAGATATTGGTTGGATTACAGGGCATAGTTACATAGTTTATGGTCCACTGCTAAACGGTGCTACAACCATGATGTTTGAAGGTGTTCCATCATATCCAGACTTTGGCAGATTTTGGGAGATTTGTGAAAAGCACAAGGTTAACCAATTTTATACTGCTCCAACTGCAATTAGAGCCCTTGCAAAACACCCTTTGGATTTTGTAAATAAATACGATCTATCATCATTAAAAGTATTAGGAACTGTTGGAGAACCAATCAATGAGGAAGCATGGAATTGGTACAATGAAAACATAGGAAAGAATAAATGTCCAATTGTTGATACTTGGTGGCAAACAGAAACAGGTGGAATCATGATTACATCTTTAGCTAATGTAACTGAGGGAAAACCTACTTTTGCAACCAAACCAATGATGGGAATTCAGCCTGTTTTATTTGATGAAAATGGTAATGAATTTGATGATAATAACAAAAATGGAATTCTTGGAATTAAATATCCATGGCCATCTATAGCAAGAACAATTTATGGTGACCATGAACGTTACAAAAATGTTTATTTTTCGGCTTATCCCGGTTATTATTTTCCTGGGGATGGAGCATTTAGAGATGAATATGGAAATTATAGAATTACTGGTAGGGTAGATGATGTTGTTATTGTATCAGGTCATAATTTGGGAACAGCACCAATTGAGGATGTAATAAATATGCATGATAATGTTGTAGAAAGTGCTCTTGTTGGATATCCACATGATATAAAAGGGAATGCACTTTATGCATTTGTTATTCTTAAAGATGATTCCAAAAAAGATGATATAGAGGTTGAAATAAATAAATTAATATCAAAAACAATTGGTCCGATTGCCAAGCCCGAAAAAATCCAACTTGTTCCTGGACTTCCCAAAACACGAAGTGGTAAGATTATGAGAAGAATTTTAAGAAAAATTGCTTCTGGTGAAAAAGATAATTTTGGAGATATTTCAACATTATTAAACCCTGAAATAGTAGAACAAATTGTTGAAGGTTCTCAATAGTTAATTTTATTTAAGATTTAAAATAACTAAAATCATCATCAGGACCAATAGTAAGCAAGGTCTCATAAATTAGTTTAATAACATTTTCAACATCTTCTCTACTCACAAGCTCTACAGTAGTATGCATATACCTTAGTGGAAGTGAAATTAGTGCAGATGCAACACCACCATTACTATATGCAAATGCATCAGTATCAGTTCCAGTGTATCTAGATGATGCATGTCTTTGAAAAGGAATTTTTTTCTTTTCTGCGGTATCAATTATTCTCTCTCTAAGATTATTTTGAATGGCAGGTGCATATGATATAACTGGACCTTTATCAATTACATTGTCACCTTGTTTTTTAACATCTATCATTGGTGTTGATGTATCGTGACAAACATCTGTCACAATCGCAATATTTGGTTTTAGAGTTTCTGTAATCATTTGAGCACCTCTAAGTCCAATTTCCTCTTGAACAGAGTTAGTTACGTACAAACAAAATGGTAATGTTTTTTTATTTTCTTTTAACAGCCTGGCAACCTCAGCAATCATAAATCCACCAATTCTGTTGTCAATTGCACGACATACAAATCTATTTTTATTAAGTATTTGAAAAGAATCAGGATAGGTAATAACACAACCAACATGTATACCCATTTTTTCAACCTCTTTTTTGTCTTTAGCACCTACGTCAATAGATATATTTTCAAGTTTTGGAGGTTCTTCTTTACCAGGTGTTCGAGTGTGAATTGCAGGCCATCCAAATACACCCTTAACAACACCTTTTTTCGTGTGAATATTTACCCATTTTGAAGGAGCAATTTGGTGATCACTACCACCATTTCTAATTACATAAATCAATCCTTTATCTGTAATATAATTGACGTACCATGAAATTTCATCTGAATGTCCTTCAATTACTACTTTAAATTTTGACTTTGGATTAACAACTCCAACAGCTGTTCCATATGTGTCAGTAATAAATTCATCCACATATGGCTTTAAATAATCCATCCATATTTTTTGACCTTCCCATTCATAACCGGTTGGTGCAGCATTATTTAGATATGATTCTAAAAATTTAATTGATTTATCGTTTAAAATACTCTTTGCCATTTTATTTGTTTTGGTTGTTAAAATTAACCTTTTTTTTATTTTAAATTTGCAAAATGCGTTTATTCTTATGTTTTGTAATTTTTATTTTGAGCCCTCAAAAAATGTTGTCTCAGGATGAGAATAATTCAACCTATTTTAAAATTGAAGGAGACTCAATATATAAGAAAGAAATTGATTTAAGTGAAGTTGTTATTTATAAACCTGTAGAGTTTGAAAATAACCAAGAAAGAATAGATTATTTTGTTTTGAAAAGAAAGGTTTTAAAAGTATATCCTTATGCAAAAATGGCATCCGAGAGACTAACCAAATTGAATTTAAGGTTAGAAAAAATCAATTCTAGACGAAAACAAAAAAAATACACAAGGATGCTTGAAAAGTTTTTACAGGAAGAATTAACTGCAGAGCTAAAAAGGTTAACCCGAACAGAGGGACAGATATTAGTAAAGTTAATTTTTAGAGAAACTGGATCAACTGCATTTTCACTTGTTAGAGAACTGAGAAATGGTTTTAGGGCTTTTACTTATAACACAATTGCAAAAGTTTTCAAAATTTCTCTTAAAGAAACCTACGATCCATTAAATGTTCGTGAAGACTTATTTATTGAGGATATTTTAAGAAATTCAAACCTTTAAATTCTTGAAGAGAAACATCTGTAAATCAGATTGTTAATAATTCTGTGAGAAAAAATTAACTTATTTTACCCAGAAATGTTTGGTAGTATATGAAAGGAGTGTATATTTGCAACCGCTTTTCTGTTTAACAGAGAAGATGATTAAGTTCATTGAAAGTATTGAAATTGACAGCGTATAATGATTATTTTAATCATATATTGAATTTAGCAAAACCATTCCGAGACAGTTCCTTTATCAATTCAAGTTGTTAAATATTATTTAATTTTTTTTACAACGAAGAGTTTGATCCTGGCTCAGGATGAACGCTAGCGGCAAGCTTAACACATGCAAGTCGAACGGTAACTCTTGGTGCTTGCACCAAAAGACGAGTGGCGGACGGGTGCGTAACGCGTATGCAATCTACCTTTTACTAGGGTATAGCCCAGAGAAATTTGGATTAATCCCCTATAATATCATGAAATCGCATGGTTTTATGATTAAAGCTTCGGTGGTAAAAGATGAGCATGCGTCCTATTAGTTTGTAGGTGAGGTAACGGCTCACCTAGACTACGATAGGTAGGGGCCCTGAGAGGGGGATCCCCCACACTGGTACTGAGACACGGACCAGACTCCTACGGGAGGCAGCAGTGAGGAATATTGGACAATGGACGAAAGTCTGATCCAGCTATGCCGC
>Ga0208130_1000307_pt1 | contig 26362 bp, 24 predicted proteins | sample ETNtaG_31_FD_185771 | JGI IMG/M metagenome (GOLD analysis project Ga0208130, IMG submission 185771) | Marine microbial and viral communities from oxygen minimum zone, Eastern Pacific Ocean - ETNP201310SV78 (SPAdes) (version 2) | ecosystem: Environmental > Aquatic > Marine > Oceanic ... | reverse complement strand
GTAAATTCTTAATGTCAGGTATTCTAACAGGAGAATATAAACTAAAGATCAACTACTTAGGATACAAGAATAAAGAAATAAAATTTAATATCACAAAGAAAGACCTAGATGTAAAATTAAAAGAAATTAAATTAGAAAGCAGTAAGGTTGTTTGGAAAGGTTATAAAGTAACGGGTTCTCATGAAGGGATTATCTCAATTAAATCTGGACATTTAAATTTTGACAAAGACATATTGACTGGAGGTAATTTTGAAATAGATATGACATCTATTAGAGTTACCGATTTAGAAGGTGAGTATAAAGGGAATTTAGAGGGTCATTTAAAATCTGACGATTTCTTTGGAGTTACAAAATTTCCTTCTGCATCACTTAACTTTACGAAGGTTGAATCAACAGGTAAAAATTCATATAAAGTCACTGGAGATATTACTATTAAAGGAAACACTGAGTCTATTTCATTCAATCTTTCAGTTTATGGAAACAAAGCAAATGCATCCTTAAAAATAGATAGAACAAAATTTGATGTAAGGTACGGCTCTACAAGTTTCTTTGATGGATTGAAGGATAAAGCGATTTATGATGAATTTGATTTAGTTGCTGATTTAGAATTTTAATAAAACCCACTAATTACCATAAATTCAACATAAAAAAATTATGATTTATAAAAAACAAGACCGACCAAAGTGTGGATGCGGAAATACGCAAGATCCAAATGGATATTGTGACGGCTCACACCTTAATAAATGACGCTCTATTATATTGCTGGAAACACAAGAAATCAAATTGTAAGTGTCTAAGAAATCTCTTGGAGTTTCTTTGGGCTGTTCTCACTATTGGCCCATTCCACAACAACGTGGGGGAATAAATCCAACACCCGCTACTACACAAGACGGACTAGTAAAAATACTAGTTCATTTTTTATTTATACCATCTTAATGTCTTGTAAATGGGTATATTAACCTAAGTGTAGGGTTGAGATTAGATTTCTCTTTATAAATTTTTATGTTTTTGGTTACACATTTCTTTTATTACGTTTTCGTGATAAGGCAATAAAAAGGATGATAATTACAATTAATATACTTCCTATTATCAAAATTTGGGTTATTTTATTTAGTTGCATTGCAAAGAGCAATGCATCGATCTTCCCAGTATTTATATATACCCAGTCACTTGCAATTCGGGTAGCAAAATTAGTATTCCCTGTTGTTAACATTATAATTCCATCTTTTGTTTTTGAATTATATCGAAAGGCAGTATTTATAGGGGGACTACTTTGTCCATCGTGTCCAATTACAAATTGTCCATTATCTAATTCTGCAAAAAGAAAACTTCCTAAACCATAAAAAGGAGCTCCTAGTTTACTTGCCTCAACTTGCCGCATCATATTTTGATATTCTGACAGTAAAGGTTTTGAGGTGTTTTGCTCACCATCAAAAAGAATGAAAATCTTTTCTAAATCATTTAAAGTTGTATACAACGATGTTGCAGCTTGAGAAGTATAATAATAATGAGGTGCTTTTGTGCCATCTGCATTGTAAAAATCACACAATCTTGTACGAAACTTTTCATTCCATTGATAGAAGGATGATTTCATGCCCAAGGGTTCAAAAATTTGTGTTACCATATAGTCATTAAAAGACTGTCCACTCACTTCCTCTACAATGAGTTGAAGCAATGTAAATCCACCTCCAGAGTATCTCCATTCACTTCCAGGTAAAATGCCTACTTGTGTTATCCCGCTTTTACCCGGATCAGCATCCTTTGCTTTGGTAAGTGAAGATTCTAAGGATTGTACTTCTTTTATATCTTCAAAACCTGCATATCCAAGTCCATCAGTTAATCCTGCAGTATGACTGAGAAGTCTCCTAACCGTAACTTCATTATTATCAAATGAACTAGGGGGTAATTGCCAACGATTGAGGTAGTTAGCCACGGGAATATCCAATTCCAATTTTCCCTCTTGAACTAGTCGCATAACGCCAATAGCTGAAACAAATTTTGAAAGAGATGCGACTTGAAATACTGTATTTTGGTCGACTAAAGTATTTTTTGAATGAAAAGATTCCGCTACAAGCATTCCATTTTTATATATGGCCATCGCCATATTTCCTACAAATTCTTTTTTGAGTTCATTTTGTACTGAAGCGATAAACTTGGTTGGTTCCTTTTGTTGAGTAATTGATGTATGCCACCACCCTCTATCCGTACCCAAAAAAATCACTCCTGACCACACAACAATCAAAATAGCTGAAAATAAGGTATATTTAAGAAATCTTTTCATACTTATTTTTTTAAAAACGGTTTCAAAAATTGGTTTAATAATATTTTTGGTCTAAAACTTATTTCTTTGACGAATATAAAGTAATGTTCGATATTTCAATAGTGTTATCTACTAAAACAATAAAACGGTTATACTATTATATAGTTAACCGTTTTTTTATTTTTAATTTCACAACTCAAGAAATCTGACTATAATGAACTTAACTAAAAAAGACAAGATTGAAATATTTGAAAATGCAATAAGTTGGATTGTTGTTATGGCAATGTTTATTTATGGTGGAGGGAAACTAATTCAATTTGGAGATGTAGCTGAAATTGATAAAACTGTATCTGAAATGAATGGGATGGAGTTGATGTGGGCATTTTATGGCTACTCAAAATCATTTGCTATTACATTAGGGGTTTTTGAGTTGATTGGTGGACTTTTAATTCTGATCAATAGAACTCGAATAATCGGTTGTTTATTTACATCAACTATTCTTGTGAATGTTATCTTTCAAGACATTTACTTTGGCGTTCATTTGGGAGCTTTGAAAGCTGCGATTTTATATCAACTATTGATATTGATTATTCTGTTATTAAATAAAGATAAATTAATTATGAGTATAAAAACGTTACTGACATCGGACAAAAATGAACAGACCAAAACTAAATTTTTTATAAAAATTCTAATTGCTATTGGACTCTTTATTGGATTGAGGATTTTAGAATATTTTATAACTATTAAATGGTAAAAGCCTATTCTTTCAAAATAAGGATCACAATATGATGAGTATCTATCAAGTCTTTCGGAGTCAAACGAATGTTCGATATTTCGAATGAGTTATCTAATAAAACAATAAAAGGGTTATGTCATTATATTGTAACCGATTTTTTATTTAATAACTTAATATTGCTCAGGTATTCAAAATTTTTTAATTTTAAAAAAATTTGGGTAATTACCCAAAAAATATTACATGAAAGATCTTAAATATCTTTTTGCCTATACTGTTCCTGCTTCAGTTTACATCTCATTCATTTCGACTGGAGTTTGGACATATTCTGCAGTTTTTTATGTATTCTTAGTTATTCCATTACTTGATTTTATTTTGGGTGAAACAAAAAATAATCTTTCTAGTCAAGATGCTTCATATCTGAATAATAAATGGATTTTTGATCTAATGCTTTATTTGAATGTTCCGATAGTTTTTGGGCTACTGTATTTTGTGTTTTCTTTATTTCAATCAAATGAATTCAATACAGTTGAAACTTTTGGCCTAGCTATTTCTACAGGAATTTTGTTAGCTACAAATGGTATTAATGTGGCTCATGAATTAGGACATAGAAGTTCATATTTCAACAGATTTATGAGCAAATTGTTATACATGCCGTGTTTGTATATGCATTTTTATATTGAACATAATTTTGGTCATCACCTAAATGTTGCAACACCAAATGACGGTGCTACTGCTCGATATAACCAATCAGTATATTCATTTTGGTTTACTTCGGTTACTAGACAATACCTAAGTGCATGGAAACGTCAAAAAAAGCTCCTTAAAACTAATAATAGTTTCTTTTTTTCCTTAAAAAATGATATGCTATGGTATCATATAATTCAGCCGTTATATCTCTTCTGTGTTTTTTATATTTTTTCATTTGAAGTTATGACTTTTGCTTTAATTGTAGGGATAATTGCTTTTCTCTTTTTAGAGTGCATCAATTATATTGAACATTATGGTTTACGACGTCAAAAATTGGCTTCTGGACGCTATGAAAGGGTTCAACCTCATCACTCTTGGAACTCTAACTTTAATATTGGGAGAATTACACTATACGAACTTACGCGACATAGTGATCATCACTACAAGTCTTCAAAAAAATATCAAATTCTAAATAGCCACAAAGAGTGTCCCACACTCCCAATAGGTTATCCCGCCTCAATACTTTTGAGTTTTATTCCCCCACTTTGGTTTTTAGTTATGAATCCAAGAGTTCCTGATAATATGAAATTAAATTTATAATATGCTTGAGACAGCTTATTTAAAATTAACTCAGCAATCTGTTGGATTATTTTCAGAAAAGACCAAAGATCCTTATCGTTACAATAAATGTAAATTTATTTGTTTTTAGCTGAAACAATAGATTGTATTTATATATTTGCAAATCATTTGCACCAGAAATTATGAATATTAATTTTAGTTTAAGACAAAAGCCAGATTTAATTGGGGTAATAGCAAGTAGTCTTTGTATGATTCATTGTTTTATGACACCTGTTTTATTTGCAGTACAAAGTTTTACAGTTATAAATAATGATATAGCACCAATTTGGTGGTCAAATTTAGATTTTTTATTTATTATAATTTCATTTTTTGCAATCTTCAAGTCCTCAAAAAACTCGACTAACAGATATATTAAATTTGCATTGTGGGCAAGTTGGTTTATTTTATTTTTTTTAATTTTAAATGAAAAATTAAGCTTCATAAGCCTTTCTGAATCCATAATTTATATTGTGGCCTCAGGCCTTGCTATATTGCATCTATACAATTTAAATTATTGTCAATGTACAAATGAGGATTGTTGTAACTCGAATTTATAATTTTAAAAATGAAAAATATTTTAACCTTTTTATTATCAATTATCATTCTTAGTTGTAATGAAACAAATAATGCAGACAAAAAAATAATTGATTCTGCAAAACAAATTGAAATAGATATAAAAATGTACAAAAAGGTATGGGATACATTTTTATTAGATGGTGATACAAGTGTTGTTAATGATAAAAATTTTACAACTGATGTTGTAATCGTAACAGCTGATGGAAATCTTATAGGTATTGATGCTACAAGAGAGCACTACTCTAATTATTTAAATGGATTTTCTGAAATTGAATGGAATATTGTAGATGCATTTGGACAAGGGGGAAAACTAATTAAACATTGGAATTTTAAGGGAAAACATACTGGTGAGTTTTTTGGCATACCACCAACTGGTAATTATTTGGATTTATCTGGAACAACAATTGTAACAATGAAAGATGGTAAAATAGCCAAAGAACATGATTTTTTCGACATGAAATCTATGCTTGATCAATTAATGAAATCATCTGGGGATGTTACTATTGATGAATATCAACCTATAAATTAATTTTTACTATTTGATATCAATAATTCTATTTCTTCATTAAGTTCCTCAATTGATGAAATATAAAGCTTCAATGATGAAATACGATATTTAAAATATTTCATTTGTACTAGCATATTTGATTTTAACTTTAAATCATTTCTTATTGAAAGATGAAGCATTTTTGAGTAATCTTCTAATTTAAATTTATTATTAACTGCCTTAACAAATAACTGGGAATGATCAATTGTGAGAAGACTAATCATTTGCTCTTTTAAGAGTTGCTCATCTTTAACAGTTGTTTTAATTCGAGATAAATTTATAGAATGAAGTCTTGTAAGAATCTCTTTTAATTTTTCCGATTTTAAATATTTTAAATCACCACTACTTATCATTGAATTATATCTGTTCATGGGTGGAAGGAAATCTCTGTAATAAATTAAATTATATTCTATTCTTGACTTACTTCTAGTAATATTTTTTAATAGATTAATATTTAGATCATCTTGTAAAAGAGCTGAATATATTTCAATATCTTGATTCCATAATTTCAAGCTTTGATTGCAATATTTTCTAATTTCATTAACTTCAGTTGAAAGATTAATGAGTACTCTCTGTCTTTGTTTTTCATCTTCATTTTTAATAGATATTTGATTTAACCAAAAGGATGCAGAAATACCCATAAAAATTGCTATAAACTCAAATAGGAATTTTAAAATATATTTTTTCTTAAACATAATTCAACAAAGATAATTATATGAATTTTAAGTTACGACGTAAGAAAAATATTAATATAATAAAACTTATTGAGTTCAGAATAAATATACTTGACCAAACATTACCTAGGATTCTATTTTCATATTTAAAATTCGGTAATTCTTTATAATTATTTAAACTAAATTTTTGATTTTTAAATAACATAGGAACTAAATAGTTTCTCCATTTTTCAGAAAACTGAAATACTTGCTTTTTATAATCATTATAGTGCTTTTCAGATGTTCCTGCAATATTATTAAATGATTGGTGCATTAATATTGCTGGTGAGAGAAACTTGAAGATATATATTAGGTCTTGTTGTTTCTTTAATTGAGTATCGTATTGAGTCAATAAAGGTTTTGTTTTATTTTCCATTTCCTTTTCAGAGGCAAAATAATTATGCCAGAAACCAAACTTGTCCTTATCACTTTCTTTAGCTAATTCTGGATGGGTTCTTAAATATTCATCCATGATTTTATTTTGAGCTTCTTCATTTTCCTTTTTTATTAATCGAATTTCATTGATCATTTTTAACCGAGAAGGAGCTGGGTATAAAGAATTTCCAATTTGATTTATTGTAGCAGGTATAACTAAAACTATAAACAACCATATACCTATTAAACTTATGGCATTCTTGGAAGAATTATTAATTTTTATATTTACAATAAAAGCTAATACAAACCAAAATAGATTATAACTTATAACTAGCACTACTAAACCTATTAAACTAAGTTTATCTTTATAAGAATCAAGAAAAAAATAAGCAATAATACTAAGTAATAATACTAAACTAATTACTACAAAAAAAATAAAACGAATAAGTGTTTTTTGGAACAACCAATCCATTGTAGATATTGGTTGGGAGGACAATAAACGAAGTGTTCCTAATTCCTTTTCTTTAGATAATATATTATATGTAAATGAAATAATTAGTAATGGTAAAATATAAATTATAGCAAAAGCTAAATCAAAATTTCCAAATAATAACTGTATGGGGTTTATCATTTCAGAATAATCTAACGCAAAATTATTTCCATAAATGGTCGGACTTTTAAAATGAGTGAACATATCACTTTGACCAATTGCTAAAAACGAAAAATTACCAGGGTGCATTAGTGCTAAACGTGGGTGTTGTGATCCAATAGTCATTGGATCAGATGGTGATCTCCAATATGGATTCTCTGAATCTTCACCACTTTCAATTTTTTTAAGTGTTTCAATAAGTTGAAGGTCCTTTTTTTGAAATTCTTCTTGTACTTTTAAAATATCATTAAGTCTCTTTTCTACATTTTTCTTTCCATTAAAAGTGGCAAATAAAAATAATAATCCAATACTACTGAATAAAATTAAAAACCAACTGCTTCTATATATTAATTTAAATTCGTGTGATAAATTACTGAAAAACATATCTTATTTATATTTAGAAGAAATTAACAACCCTAAAAATGGCATAAAAAACCAAAGCAATAGGAATAATATATTTTGATTATTTTCCTTAATAATTTCTGAAAGTGAAGGTGGTATAAAATTAAATTTTGGAAGTTTTTTAAACTTTTCACTGTTCATCTTGTAGCCACGTTCACCAAATTTTGAATTGTCTTTAATATCATAGTTTAAAAATTTTTGTTTACTTAAACGATAATTTTCAGCATCATTAGTAAACTTCCAGTGTAATTTATCACTAGTGTTGGATATATCCATAGATAAAAAACGTAAAGAAATAAATGGTGATAAAAAAGATAGCTTTTGATATACACTGTTTTGTTTTTTAGCTATTTGATTTAAAAAATTGTAATGCTTTTTATAAATTTCAGCTTCATGCTCTTCGCCTTTTTGCATTCTAAAACCTGCATAATTAAATGGTAATTGACTAATCTTACTTACATTATACTCTTTTAAAGTTTTCTCTTCTAGTTTCTTAGCTGCTTCATTCCAAGGATTATGACCGTCTAATCCATTTTTTTTATCTAATGCAACACCAGTATTAAATTCTAATTTTGAAGGATAAGGATGATTTTCATTTGCAATATTTGTAGCAATTTTAGGTATAATAAAACTAAATGAAATCCATATAAATAATGCTCCTACTAAAGATTTTCCTGATGATTTACTGTAAATAGAAATTATAAGTGTTAAAGTTGTGATAATTAAATAATACATTAAATACGAAATAAAAAAAGCTATCAAACTACTCCATCTGAAAAACTCCACTCTCTCTATATTTGAGAGTAAGGTCCCAGAAACTAGAAAGACTATAATAGTTAAAATTAAAATAGGGGAAAATATAGCAATCCATTTACCTAAAATTAATTTCAAAGAATTTACACCTTGACTTTTAAGTAAAGTAAGAGTTTTATTTTCTAATTCTTTGGTATAGGAATTATAGCCTAATAAAATAATTATTAAAGGAAATAAATAAATCAAAACAAAATTAATTGAAAGTGTTCCAAAACGAGTTAAGCTTGTTTCATCACTAGCTTCACTGAAATTTGCTTCATTTCGATTGTGAGCTTCTAAGAAAATTGAATTTCCTGTATACTTAGTAATACCATAATCCATTAAGGATAAAGCAAATTTAGGTTTAAAAGCATAAGTTCCATAGTGAGCTGCTGAATGTGGATTTTTTTCATCTTGTGTTTCCCAAATATTTCTTTCTTTAGAAACTGAATCTGCAAGTTGCTGATTACTTTTTTGATATTGGCTAGACCCTGTAATTAAAGCAATTAATACTAGCATTAATGAAATAATTACAACTATTTTTATTCGATCATCTCTGACTAATTCTTTAACTTCTTTAAGAATTATATTTAACATTTTAACTTACGTTTTTAAAATTCATTATATCAATATATATAGTCTCTAGTTCCTTTAAGGTAAGATTGGATGTTCTTGAGTAATTTTCTAAAACACCAGAACGCATTATACCAATATGAGAGCTAACTTCTTTTGCCCTAAATAAATCATGAGTAGCCATTAGTATTGCGACTCCTTCATTTTTCATTTTTTTAAGCAGGTGTATAAAATCGTTACTAGACTTTGGATCTAGTCCAGATGTAGGTTCATCCAATAACAAAACTTTTGACTTTTTTGCAATTGCAAGAGCAATTCCAACTTTTTGACGCATCCCTTTAGAAAAAGTATTAACTCGATTATTGATTAAAGATAGATCTAGACCAGCTTCTAATAAACAAATTTCCAACTCTTTAAAATCAAATTTTTTACCTGAAAGTTTAGTAAAATAATCTAAATTTTCCAATGCGCTTAATGTTGGATATAGCATTAAGTTTTCAGGAATATAGGTTAAAAATTCCTTTGTTTTAATTGAATTTTTTATCACATCAAGGTTGTTTATTTCACAATTTCCTGATGAGGGTTGAGTGAAGTTTAATAAAATATTAATGATTGTTGATTTTCCCGCACCATTTGCCCCAAGCAAGCATAATATTTCACCTTCTTTTACATTCAAAGAAAGGTTTTCTATTGCAGTAAAATCTCCATATTTTTTTGTTATTTTCTTTGTTTTAATCATACAAATAAATTTTGAAATATTAATGGCTCTGATTTAGATCATTATTTAATAATCATAATAATTTTTATCAATTCTAATTTGAGTCATTTTTGTGTGTCAATTTCTTTTTTCCCGTATCTAAGTTTTTTATAATTATGGCTCTGTCATATTCCTCTCCAGTTGAAGTATAAGCAACATAGGTTAATTTATTTTTATCAACTGTAATTACCTGAAAAAACTGAATGTGTGATGCTGACTTATCTAATTGATATCCCTCTTTTTTATAAGTTTCAATTTGTTTAGTGTCTGATATATAGTGCTTTGGCCCACTAACTGATGTAACATAAATGGTTTTGATTTCTCCAGAATCTTTTTTAGTTTCATTTAATTCAGGAGTATGACCTCGAGCATAAGTATGATCATGACCATTGAGAACCAGATCTACATTATACTTGTCAAATAATGGTTTCCAAATCTTTCGTCCATACTGAAAATCTCTACCCTTAGCTGGGGAAAAAACCGAATGATGACAGGTAACTATGTTCCATTTAGCTGTTGAACTTTTGAGTTTCTCTTCAATATATTTTGTTTGCTCTCTTAAATTATAATTTGAATTAAGAACTATAATTCTTACGTCTTGATAATCCACTGAATATACAGTTTCATGTAGTTTTTTACTAAGTTTTTGTTCTACAGGTAGAGTAAACTGAGGTCGCCATTGAATCGAGGGTTTCCTGTATTCATCTTCCTTTGATAGTGGCCAAAACTCATGGTTTCCCAATACAGGTATTGCAGTCCACTGACTATGAATAAAACCACCAGCCTTGTACCACTCTGCCCATTCATAATCACGATGCCCATCATTAATTAAATCTCCAGCATGAATTACAAACGAAGCATTTGGTGCAGTTTGATAAGCCATACGTATTACACGTGACCAATCTGAAAGAACATTATTTTGAGCATCACCAAAATATACAAATTCTGTTTTACCATCCTTTTCTTTGGCAGTTCTAAATTGTATCCATTCTGACCAATAGTCTTTTCCATCTCCAACCCTGTAAGCATATAGTTTGTCAGGTTTTAAATCTTTAAAAATAACACTATGATAATTTACAATAAAAGAGTTATTGCCTTTATATTGTCCTAAATCAAAAGGCTCTGTGCTAGCTTCATACGTTGATGAATTAAGTTTAAAATTTGAATTCACAGTTGATATTGCTATTTGTGCCACTCCCTTTTTAATCTCAGTATCTGTTCGCCATGTTACAGCCCTTGATGAAGCTGGATCCCCATGAAAAGTCAGTATTATACGATCGGGGTTTTTACTCGGGATTTCCCAATGCTGAAGCCCTGCAAAATTATCTTGAGCTGAAGTAAAAAAAGAGGATAAAAAAATAATTATACTCCAAAAGTTAATGCCTCGAGGCTTAAAAGACTTAAAACCTAATATTTGATATGTGAATTTGAAATTCATAATTAAAATTTATAATTAATGCCAAAAATAAAACTTCTACCCAAATCATAAGAATAATATCTTAAGCGATTAAGGTAATTTCGATAATTTTTATTTAATATATTTCTTATTCCAAGAGAAAGAGAAAGTCTATAGTTCTGTTTGGTGATCACATCCATACTTGAATTAATATTAAATAAATGATATGCAGGTGGCGGAGTGCTTATATCAAGTGTTTCTGTAGTTTCTGATAATGTAACAAATACATCAAAGTTATTATCAGGGTACTCATTTTGACGAAAGACATATTCACTCTTTAGAGAAATTGTTAGATTATTATCTTTTTCATTTTGATATACTATTTCATTGTTTATGTTAACTGGAGGCATATTTATAAGAGGCTCATTTCTTAAAAGATCACGACCCTTAAGAATTGATAATTGATTATCTAAATAAAAATTTTTATTTAAAACTATTGAAGCATCAATATCTAATCCTAATATTTGAGCATTTGTTTGTCTATATTCCCAAACTTGGAAATTACCTCTTATAGTTGTTTGGACAGTAGTTGGCTCAATTAAAATAAAATCATTGATTGAATTAATATAAGGATTTATTGATAGGTTAATTTTGTTATTTTTAAAAAAATAATTGAAAGCTATTTTATGACCTGTCTCCGAATTAAATCTCAAATCACCTAATTCAATTCGAGCTGATGAATGATGTAGTCCTTCACTGAAAAGTTCTGAAGGATTTGGCATTCTTGAAGCAATTGAATAATTAAAAGTTATAAATTGATTTTTATTAAAATTATATCTTGAACCAAATGTTGTAGAAAAGTTTCTAAAATACATTTTTGTTTTTATAAGTGTCTGACTTTTAACCTCATCAATGACAAGTTGAGAATATAGATCTTGATAATTTCGAGATTGCCAAAATGATGTTCTGTAGTATTTTGAAACATCCAAAGACGAATAATCAAAGCGTCCACCAGCCTCTAAAAGAAGATGACTGTTAAATTGATAATCAAAAACTGAGTATATTCCTAAGTCATATTTATCATAATCAGGAATAATTCTTCTTACTCCTGTCTCTGGATCTGGAAAATTATTTTGATATCTACCACTTATGCCTGATTTAATATTTAATGAATTTGAAACTTGAGAATTTAAATCTATCTTAATACTATGAGTTTTGAGTTCCAAATCAATTGAGGGCTTAAACTTATCATCTCCCCTTCTAATATCAAATTCTAATCTATTGTTTTGCTGATAATCATATTGAACAGATAATTTGCCTAAATTTTCAAATATATTAAATCCCTTTATTCTAAAAGTTTGATGATTAAGATCTTGTTTAGGAGCATTGATTTTATATGAAAACTCTCTGACTATTAATGGGATTTCACTATTAATAGCTCTAATTTGATCTTGAGCACCTCCTAAATGAGAGGCCCTTAATATCCCTAATTCATTATTAAAAATAGAATAGTATAATTCAAATCCATAATTAAATCGATTCAAACCAAATCTAAATGATGCATTTTGTTCATTAACCCCAGTATTAGTCAATATATAGTTTGGAGATTCAAAATCTCCAAAACGTTTAAAAGTAGACTGAATCGAATAGTATAATCCATTTGTGTTAGTTTTAATTAAATTAGAAGTTGTAGTAAATCCTCTTCCATTTGTTTCACCTTTTAATAAAACTTTACCGTACAAACTATCCTTTATTTGAAAATTTGATGTTTCTGCAACTATTACTCCACCCAAAGCATTACCCGAGTATTGAAGAGCTCCAGCCCCTTTAATTAGAGTAATTTTATCTAATGAGTTAACATCTATATTTGGTGAATGCTCTTCTCCCCACTCTTGATCTTCCATTCGCACACCATTGTTAATAATAACTACACGACTACTATGGAGACCATTAATAATTGGTTTAACAACAGAATTACCTGTTTTAAAAGATGATACTCCTGATAAATTACTTAAAACATCTCCTAACGGAGAGCTAATATTTTTTTCCAAAACTTTACTGGAAATTTTATTTTCAGATAAGGTTTTAGACTTTTCAATGAAGGAGTTTCCATATATAATAATTTCATTTAATTCTTCTATATGGTGCTCTAATCTAAATACTTTGTCAGTATTTTTAGAAACTCTTATTGTCTCTATTTTAGTCTTACAATTAGGATGTGAAATTTCAAAATCATAAAACTTATTACACAAGTTATTAATGACAAAAGCTCCAGTAGAATCAGTAATGAGTTCTTCATCGAGACCTTTAACTCCTATAATAGCTCCAATTAATACTTTTCCGTCGTGCAAATCAATAACTTTTCCAGAGAATGTATAATTACAATTCTGAGAGAAAACAAACGACGATCCAACTGTTATTAGAACAACTAAAAGTTGTAATCTAAACATGAGTGAATGAATAAAAATTAACGTATAAGTAAAGTAGTAAAATTGAGGATAATATTGATATTATCCTCAATTTACATTTGTAAAAAATAATTATTCAATTGTAATAGAAAAAGTAGCATCAATATCAGTTTCTCCTCCAGCACTAGCTAAACCTGTATTTGGCTTAGTTGGCTCATGTACAAGGGAAAATGTCAAATTACCACTACTTGCTGATCCAGCTGTTAACTTAAATTGAGTTCCTAAATTATTTCCTGCTGAATCAAAATTAGAATATTCAGTAGTAACATCAAGTCCGCTTCCTACTGTAAAGAAAACCTGATGCTCTAGATCTTCTTCTTCAACTTCTGCGGTGATATTATATTCTGGAGATGAAGGAGACTCAAGTTCATTGAGAAATCTAATTACCCCATCATATGTTGTTCCTGCAGCTAAGTTGCCTGAAACAGTTACAACAGGAGCATTGGGACCATCTCCATCTAAGTCTTGAGTTTTAAGTATAATTACTGAAGCACCTGAAGTTAGAGTAACTTCCATTGTAGTTATTACTTCTTCTTCGTTTACAGCCTCCGGTAATGGATCATCATCTTTTGAACAAGATGCTACTGTTACTAATAGCATCAATAAGATTGGTAAAAATTTATTTATTTTCATGATTATATATTTAAAATTATTAATTGATTATTGAAAAGTGCAGACCCATAAAATTATGGTGCACAAAAAACTAAATTGAAAAACTTACTTATACGTTTACAGGGGGACCCCTTAATTCAATAGTTGAAATAGAAGATAAATAGTGAGTTTCTTTGTATCTAGATAAAGTATATTCAAAGAAAGTATTATTAAAAAAATAAGGAGTTGTATAGAAATTAAATTCAAAGCTTGAAAAGCTAAAATCACATGTTATACATTCATCAATTTGTTTATGAAAATGAACTGATTTTTCAGAACAATAGTCATGTTCATGTTTTTCAAAAATATCAATAGTACGAATACCAGTAGGTACTAAAAAAATGACTAGCAGAACCCAGGCAAAAATGCTTTTGATAAAATCTTTATTTTTTTTCAAATCAAATATTTCGGTGCAAAGTTAAAACAAATTATATTAGATAACTATAAATGTTACTTAATAATATGATGAACGGTAAGGATTTAATTGAAGGCTTAAAATCAATTTTAAAAAAGAATCAATTACTTTTAAAGGGTGACGTATTGTCAAGATTTTCTCATATATGGAAAACAGATCAAAAACTTCAAGCAATTGCAGTAGCTCTTCCAAAAACAACAAAAGAGGTTAGTGAAATTGTTAAACTATGTAATAAACATAATCAGCAAATAATTGTGCATGGAGGATTAACAAATTTAGTTGGTGGAACAGAAACAAAAAAAAATCAACTAGTTATTTCCCTGGAAAAAATGAATTCTATTGAAGAAATTGACTCCAAAAGTAAAACTATTACAGTACAGGCGGGTGCAATAGTTGAGAATATTATTAATGCAGCAGAGGAAAAAAATCTGTTATTACCACTAAATTTTGGAGCAAAAGGATCAGCTCAAATTGGAGGAGCAGTTTCTGTTAATGCTGGAGGACTTAGAGTTTTTCGATTTGGAATGACTAGACAAATGGTTTTAGGAATTGAAGTTGTACTTCCAGATGGAACAATAATTTCTTCCCTAAAAAAAATTATAAAGGATAATTCTGGGTATGATTTAAAACAATTGTTTATCGGAAGTGAAGGAACTTTAGGAATTGTTACAAGGGTAGTTTTAAGACTTCAAGAAGCCCCAAAGAGTAGATCATCAGCTTTTGTAGCTCTAAATTCATATGATAATGTCGTTAATCTTTTAAAATATTTAGAGTCAAATTTAAGTGGATCATTAAGTGGATTTGAATTGATCTGGAATAGAACATATAAAGCTATGACTGAATCAGAACTAATAAAACCACTTGGTGACAACTATAATTATTATGTGTTTATTGAAAGTATGGGAAGTGAACCAAAAGCAGATTATCAATTATTAGAATATCATATTGAAGAATCTCTTAAGAAGGATATTATTGAAGATGGAGTAATGGCAAAAACTTCTAAAGAACTCCAACAAATATGGCAAATTAGAGAAGATGTTGCAATATTAGCTTCTAAAGCTAGATATGATCAACATTTTGATATAAGTTTACCAGTTTCAAAAATTGGAGATGTAATTAACTCAATAATTAAAAAATTAGAAAAGGTTAAACATGTCAAAACAATTTTTCCTTTTGGACATGTAGCTGATGGCAATATCCATTTTATAATTGGAAGAGATGATGATAGTGACTTGGTAATTGATCAAATCAATTCAATTGTATACTCTCCTTTAAAAAAATTTAATGGTTCATTATCTGCTGAGCATGGTATTGGTATTCACAAAAAAGGATATTTAGAAACCACAAGAAGTAAAGAAGAAATTAAATTAATGGAGAAATTAAAAACTATGTTTGACCCAAAAAATATTCTAAATCCAGGAAGGATTGTTTTTTAATTTTTATATTCTAAAAAAGATTCAGTTAATGAAATTTCCCAAAAAGAAGGAAGAATAAAATATACCATCAGAGTAATTACTATTATTGAAATAACGTTTAACCAAAACCCTTTATTTACCATATCAGGAATCCTGAGATAACCTGCTCCAAAAACTACTGCATTTGGTGGAGTTGCAACTGGCAACATAAAAGCACAGGATGCAGCAACAGTAGCTCCAACCATTAAAATAAAAGGATGTATATCTATCTGCAAACTCATTGTTGCTAATACTGGAAGTAACATAGCTGTTGTTGCTAGATTAGATGTAATTTCAGTTAAAAAATTAACCGCAGTGACTAAACACAAAACAAGAACAATTATGGGTAGATCTTTAAGAATGGTTAATTTACTTCCTATCCAAATTGCAAGACCTGTATCTACAAAACCCTTTGCCAAAGCCATTCCTCCTCCAAATAAAATTATAACTCCCCAAGGGAGTTTAACTGCCTCATTCCAGGTAATTAAGGATCTTTTATTGTCTCCAGAGGGAATCACAAATAAGATTAATCCAAAAGATATTGCAATTATTGTGTCGTCAATTCCAGGAATAAATTTTTCAAGTATGAATGATCTCAAAATCCAACATAAAGCAGTCATAAAAAAGATTATTGAAACCCTTTTTTCTTCAATAGACATTTCACCCAAATTCTTTTTTAAACGATTAATTTCATTTTTACCACCTGGAAATTCATTTTGTTCAAATTTAAATGCCTTTGTAGTAAGATATTTCCAACAAATAAATAGAATTATCATAGAGATAGGAAATCCAAAGATGAACCACTTGAAAAAAGAAATTTCATAACCAAAATTAGACTCAATAACGCCAGCTAAAACTAAATTTGGTGGAGTTCCAATAATGGTTGCAACACCACCTATAGAGGCACTGTAAGCAATAGAAAGCAATAAAGCTTTTCCAAATTGTGTATTTTCATTTATTTCTGTTGATGGATTGTCTTCAAGTTGTTTTATAATTGCAAGAGCAATTGGGAGCATCATTACGGAGGTTGCAGTATTTGATATCCACATTGATAAAAAAGCTGTAGCTATCATAAAACCCAATATTATTAAGTTAATTTTTGTCCCTATAGCAGAAATAATATTCAATGCAATTCTTTTGTGAAGGTTCCATCTTTCAATTGCTATGGCAATTAAGAATCCTCCCAGATATAAAAAAATATATTTATGTCCATAAGCTGCTGTTGTGTTTGAGATTGAAACTGCATTCGTTATAGGAAATAAAATTATTGGAAGCAGGGCTGTAGCAGCTATTGGGATAGCTTCTAAAATCCACCAAATTGCCATCCAGGAGGTTGCAGCAAGAACATTTCTTCCCTCTTGGCTAAGATCGGTTAATGGAATAAACTGAATACAAATAAAAGAGAGCGGTCCTAATAAAAGACCTAAACGTTGTTTTGTAAACATAGTTAATTACTACTTGAAGTATGATCGCTCAAAATTAACCAACCTTGATCAGTTTTCTTCCATAATAATGTAAAAAATCCATTACTAGTCATATCTTGACATGATTTAAATTTTTTAAATATTCTAAAACACTTACTTGGATATAACAAATTATATTCACCAATCATCAAAGCAAGGTTGGAAGATAATCCAAAAAGATCACTTACTTTAAAGGACAATACACCCATTTTTTCCTTTGAAGGGTACGATCTAAAATATCTATACTTAACGGCCTTCCAGCCATAATAAGGACCATTTGCCCCATTAAAAATAAGATTTTCAGATTTTATATATCCCTTCATAAAATCATCAATTTTTCCTTGATTCCAGGCAATTTCTTGATTATTCATAACGCTAAGAATAGATTTCTTATCTTGCTCTGAAAGTATATTTTGAGAATATGTATTATGAAAACAGGTTAAACTAAACAAAAAAACAAATATTCTTCTAAACATTTAATTAATATAATATTCAATGAAAATACGATTTGAAATTAAATTGTTTTTGATAATCAGCATTATTTTTTTAAATAAGATTAAATCTCAAAATAAAAATGCCATAGAAATTATTGAAAAGTCAATTGATGCACATGGAGGGAAGTCAAATCTTGATGAAATCAAAAAAATAAAGTACTCTAAAAAAACATTTTTTTATGATCATTTAGGCAAAATTAAAAATGAGATTCATCAAGTTATTACTCATGAATTTAATCCTTATAAAACTGAAATAATCTCAGGTGATGAATTTCAAAAAACTGATGGTATTTTAACAGAACTAACTAAGAATGGTAGAAAAATATATGATTTTGAATCTTTAAAAAAGACAAAATCAACTCTTGATGGAGCTTTTTATGTTTTTTGGCAACCAATGAAGCTAAAAGATCCCGAAACAATTATGAATTATTTAGGAGAAGTAACTTTACCCAATCAAAAAGATGCGCATGCCATAGAAATATCATATTTAAATGGATCAGATAAATGGAATTTTTATTTTGATACAAGTTCTTATCTATTAGTAGCTACAGAAGTTAACCACAATAATAAAATAAGTTTAATTTACACTACAGACTTTAATTATAATAAGTATGGAGTTTTTCATTACAAAAGAGAAAGTTATAAGGTGACTGAAAACAGATCAAAATTAATTCTTCAGGCAAGCTACATTTATGAAGTTTTAGATATTTCAAAAAAATAATTTATTAACACAATGAGAATACTTATTATAAACACGTAATTATTTTATCATTAAATTTTACATTTGAAATCAATTTCAATTTGAAGTATTCATATGAAAGTTATAGAAACATTAATTATAGGAAGCGGACCTGCCGGATATACTGCAGCAATTTATGCAGCACGTGCTGATCTTAAACCGATTATGTATACTGGTTTAGAACCAGGGGGTCAATTAACCACAACTACAGAGGTTGATAATTTTCCTGGATATCCAGAAGGAATTGACGGACCAACCATGATGATTCAACTTCAACAGCAAGCTGAACGATTTGGAACACAGGTTAGAATAGGGCATATATCTAAAGTAGAGTTTGCTTCAATAAAAGGAGGTATTCATAAAGCCTGGGTTGATGATAATACTGAGATTCATGCCAAAACAATTATTATAAGCACAGGAGCAACAGCAAAGTATTTAGGAATTGAAAGTGAGCAAAGGTTAAGAGGTGGAGGAGTTTCTGCATGTGCCGTTTGTGATGGGTTTTTCTATAAAGGGCAAGATGTTGCAATTGTTGGTGGAGGAGATACTGCAGCCGAAGAAGCAACTTATCTAGCCAATATTTGTAATAAAGTTACTATGCTTGTTAGAAAAGGTGAAATGAGGGCTTCTAAAGCCATGCAACACAGAGTTACTAAAACAAAAAATATTGACTTGAGATATTTTTCTGAAATAGAAGAAGTATTAGGTGAACAAGTAGTTGAAGGTCTCCGGATAGTAAATAATCAATCAGGAAAAAAAGATGAGATAAAAATTACTGGACTTTTTATTGCAATTGGACATAAACCCAACACTGAAATCTTTAAGGGTCAGCTGGAAATGGATGATGGAGGGTATTTGATTACTGATAGTAAAAATACCAAAACCAACAAGCCGGGTGTTTTTGCATCAGGTGATGTTCAAGACAAAGAATACCGGCAAGCAGTAACTGCAGCTGGAACTGGATGTATGGCTGCATTGGACGCTGAAAGGTATATTAATAGCTTAAAAGATAACTAGTTTCCAATCAGATATTGGAATTTTAGATAAAACTGTGATGATTCAGATGTAAACATTTTTCTGACTTCTTCTCTACTGTATCCAATATTACCTCCAATATAAAATAAAGTAAAGGGGTTTGGATTCCATTTAATTAAAGGCTGAGAGAAAAAGGTTTTATCAAAATCATCATACTCAGTAATCAATCTAATAGAAAAATCTCTGTTAAATTGATAATTAAAATTAATTCTAGAAATATATCCTTTATAGTACAATGATCTGTCGACCTTACTTCTTAACTCACTATACCTTAATATTGGGCTAATAGTAAACTTATCTGAAAGTTGAAATGAATTAAAAGTTCTAAAATTTAATTCATCTCCAACAGCTATATTTTCCAAATTATAGCCTATTTGATCTCCCATCCCAAAAGCAAATCTTAGTCTAACGATTTCTGAGGGATTATATCCTATAAACCAACCAAAACCATTTAAATTCTTGGGATTAAACCCCTCAAATTCATTATTAAATTGATAATTAAACTCAGCCCTAGTTTCTAAGTTTTTCTTCATAACTAGTTCTGCTTCAACCTGAATTCCTCCATTTTTTTGAAGATCATCATAGTTAAATTGCCATTCTAAATCTGCTCCAATAGTAGCTCTTTGGATAAAGTTATCGCCGTAATAGATATAATTTTGACTAAAGAAAATATTTTTGGATGCATTTTGTATGGAAAATCCCAAAGGTGTTCTATATAAAGGAGATAATTGCTCATATCCTAAGGATGATTCCCAATTTACTGATGTTCTTCTTAAATTAAGAAAAAAGGCATCTCCACTATATGACTCACCATCTAATTTTAATGATCTATTTTTTATGAAACCTTCATCCTCAATCCAATCATTATTTGGTTCGTTAGTGATACTTTTATTTAACTCAAAATTTATTGTGTAAGATTCTAAAAATTGATGACGACCAGATAATCCTAATGTATGATCACTTCCTCCACCCTTTAAAATTCTATTAGTAAATAAAGCTCCAATATTTGAACCTTTATCATAATTTCTCTGATATCTTAAAATATTTGAAAAATTTTCATTTCCTTCACCACTGAAGGATTTATTTTCTCCACCTATTATATAAGCAGTTTTAGTATCGTAAGCCGCTAACCAATATATTCTCTGTTTATCATCCTGATGAATTAGTTTAGTAGACAGAATTGGTTGATTTATCATTCGAGTATAAACTGTACTGAGTTCTGAACTTACTAAATCAGCTCCCTCGTTAAAAAAAGGCCTACGCTCTGGGTAAAAAAGTGCAAAAGTGGCATTAACATCAATTTGTGAAACATCTGCTTCTACTTGAGAAAAGTCTGGGTTAATAGTGTATTCTATAGACGTGGCATAGCTCAAATCAGCCCTACCACTAACACCAATATCAAATTCAGGTTTTCCATAAATTATAGAGTTATCAGTTTTTTGTCCTTGAACACCACTATATATATAGGGTATAAAATTAAATCTAAGCTTAGGACTTATGTCTTTAAATTTAATTTCACTAGTTACCTGACATGCAAAACAAGGATTGTTTCTATCGATGGGATAGTTTTGACTCAAACTTTCTTTTCCATTTGCAAAACTTGTTCTAAAAAATGCAATTTTCCATTCTAATTCTGGTTTATTTTTAAATTGATATGCAGAAAATGGTATTTTAAGTTCCACATCATAACCTTTATCCGTTAATTGGGTTTTATTTTCATAATTCACATCATATGAAGTATCAATATCATCAGTCGCAAATTTTAGATCAAACTGAATATTGTTTGCATTACTTCCTAAACATATCATATATCTTCCATCACCGAATGTATCAATACACATAGCAACTCTATCATCCTGAAATACTTGATCTCGATTTCTTATTGCACTTCTAATTTGATCTCTGGGAACTTGAGCATTAAAGCCAACATACATATGAGTTTTAGAATAGGTAACATAGGCCTTAGTTCTATATGGAGGGGCGATATTGTTTCCAGGTTCAATTTCATAGGAAATATCAAATGAAGGAAAGTTATTCCATTCTTCAAGTTCAACTAATCCATCAAAATTAATTGGTTCCGAATTCTGACTATATAAACTAAAGGAAATGAAAATTAAAAATGAATAAAAATATTTCATTAAATAAATTTGACACAAATATATACTAGTAATATTAATTTTATCTGTAAAAACAATTATTGTTCAATAGATCGTGCTTCAAATGATTGGATATGATTAGAGCTTGAAGAAAAGTTAATAGAAATCGGATTACAACAAACTTCACAATCCTCAATATAATTACTTTGATTTATGGATGCATCAAGTAACATCGAGATTTCTTCCCAACAATAGGGACATTGAAAAAAATGCTCAATCATTAATTCTGTTTATTTTTTCTAATTTTTCTTGTTCAATATCCCACTGATCAATATATTCTTGAAGTTCTTTCTTTAATGAATGATATTTAACAAAAAAGTCATCAGAAGCTATTGTTTCATCATAGTTAATCTCTAATTCTACATCAATAGCTTTTATTTTTTTTTCAAGTTTATCAATTTTACTTTCTAAAGTATTTATTTTACTCTTAAGCTTATTAACTAACTTTTGATTCGAATATTCCAAAGGCGCATTCTTATGTTTAGATTTTATTTTCTCTTTGCTCTCAGTATTTTTTATATCAGAAAAATTATTTAGTTTCTTTTCATCAAGATATGATTTGATACCTCCTAAATATGTTTTTACTTTTTGATTTTTAAACTCCATGACGAGATCACATAATTCATCTAGAAAATCTCGATCATGAGATACAAGAATCAAAGTCCCTTGAAACTTTTTTAGAGCCTGCTTAAGTATGTCTTTAGATACTATGTCAAGATGATTAGTTGGCTCATCCATAACTAAAACATTAAAAGGTTGAAGAAGTAGTTTACATAGAGCTAGCCGATTTCTTTCTCCACCTGACAATACACTTACTTTTTTATCTACATCATCTCCTTTAAATAGAAAAGCCCCTAAAATATCTCTTACAGAACTTCTGTTATTTTCATTTGCAGCCTCCAGAACTGTTTCCAAAATTGTTAGTTGTCCTTCTAAATATTCTGATTGATTCTGAGCAAAATATCCAATTTCAACATTATGACCAATTTTAAGATTTCCTTGAAATTTTATTTCTCCAACTATAATTTTTGCTAAAGTTGACTTTCCTTGTCCATTTTGACCCACAAAAGCAATCTTAGAACCACGCTCTAAGAGTAAATCTACATTTTTAAAAACAATATTTTCACCATATTGTTTTGACACACTTTCTGTCTCAAGTATTATTTTTCCTGGTTGTTTACTTAAAGGAAAGTTTAATTTCATTACCTGAGTTTCTTCCTGATCAATCTCAATTCTTTCTATTTTTTCAAGTTTTTTAATCAATGATTGAGCCATACTAGCTTTTGAAGCTTTTGCCCTAAAGCGCTCAATTAATTTTTCTGTATTTTGAATTTGTTTGTCCTGATTTTTCTTAGCTGATTTTTGTTGATCTATTAATTCCTGTCTTAGTTTTAGATAATTAGAATAGGATTTCTTAAAATCATAAATCTGTTTTTGAACAATTTCAATAGTTCTATTGGTTACATTATCTAAAAAAACTCTATCGTGAGAGACTAGTAAGACAGCCCCTTTATACTTCATCAAGAATTGTTCAAGCCATATAATTGAATCAATATCTAAATGATTTGTGGGTTCATCTAATAATAGAATGTCGTTTTCTCTGAGCAAAAGCTTAGCTAATTCAATTCTCATTCTCCATCCACCTGAAAACTCACTAGTTAATTTATAAAAATCAATACTATTAAATCCTAGACCCAATAATATTCTTTCAGTTTTTGCCTTGTATTGATAACCACCCAATAATTCATATTTAGAAGTAGATTCCGTTAATTCTAAAATAAGTTTAGAATATTCATCACTTTCATAATCAGTTCTAGTTTCTAGTTCATGGTTAATAATATCTTGTCTTTTTTCAATTTCTATAATTTCGTCAAAGGCCTTATATGACTCATCTAAAACATTTCCTGTGTTATCAAAGTCTAAATCTTGCGGGAGATATCCAATTTTACATTGTTTTTCTAATGCAAAACTTCCGCTATTTGGGTATTGTTCTTGTGCAATTAATTTTAAAAGGGTTGATTTTCCCGCTCCATTTTTGCCGATAAGCGCTACTCGATCACCATTACCTAGTCTAAAATTTAAATTTTCAAATAATGTAAAACCACCAAAAGTAACTCCAATATTTTGAGCACTTAACATATAATCAATTTCTTATTTTTCGATTGTAAATCTGCGAATATCTATTGAAGTAGGCAAAGCTTTTTTAAAAAAAATATAATTAAATAAAAAATTAGATAAACGTGGAGCCATAAGAGAACCTCTTGTTCCAAGACCATTAAAAACATATAAATTATTTATCTCAGGATGTTGACCAAGTAATGGTCGTCTGTCTTTAACCGTGGGGCGAATTTGAGCATCATGACTTACAACTTCATATTGTATATTAAGTTTACTCTGTAATTCTCCTAAAAGCTCATTCTTAGCAGACTCAGTCTTATTTGTTGTTTTATCAATATTATTAAATGTTGCACCTACCCAAAAAAGATCATGTTTTAAGGGTACAATAAAAAATTTTCCCTTTATAATAATTTTATTTGAAAGTTTGGAAGATTTGATAATAAGCATTTCCCCTTTATTTCCAGTTAAAGGCAAGTAATTAAAATATGGATTAGTTTTCATGTTATATCCCTCACAAAAAATAATATTTCTATAAAAAACATTCCTATATTTTATTCTATCCTTGAAAAAAATTAATTCCGAATAATCAAACATTTCATTTTTAAATGAATCATTCAAATATTTTTTGAATTTATTTATAATGAGCTTAAAATTTATTTGACCAACATTTTTGAGCTGACCAAAACCGTAAGGTGTATTTAGTTTTTTATCTGTCTTTAAAACTATATCTTTTTTGAAATAAGAATCTAACTGATTTTTATCTGATGCTTCATACCATCGGTTTTGATCACTTACACTTGAAAATATTCTATTAATAGCTATTTGATTAAATATTTTGGAATTTAATAAACTTGATATTTCTTTATAAAATGGAACTGCATAATCTGAAAAGTCTTTTCCTTCCCAAGACATAGTATATCGTTTTAAAATAGTTGGATTAAAAACACCTCCAGCTAATAAACTAGAGCTATTGTTAGATGAATCAATAACATGAAAAGGTATTTTGTTTTTCTTGAGTTGGTAAGCTATCGAAACACCAGCAATACCAAATCCCACTACTAATGTTTTCATTGAAATTTTATTTCAAAAAAAAAGCGTCTACTAATGAGACGCTTTTTTTTAATATATTTTCTTTAATTATTCCACATATCTTGTTCATAATCACGTATAACATTTTTAATCCTTTCAGATTCTAAAAGTTGACGTAAAGCATCCTCATAAATATATTCCTTAATTTCTCTATCATTATATGGGTTTTCTTCCTTAAAAATTATCGCATTAAAACGTCTTGAATTAAGCATCAGATCAAAAGTTATGGGCTGTGATGCATTCCTGGAATTAAATATTTCAGCACCATTTAAAGACTCTCTTGCATCTGGAAACCAAACCCAAAAAAGCTGAACAAAATCCTGATTTTCATCTGGTGTTTTATTTTCTTGATATTCTTTTATGAAATTAACATCAGGGGCAACAGGAGCAATTCCAAGTAATCGATATTTAAGCTCTCCTAATCTTTTATCAAAATACCAAGTACCTTTAATCCAATACTCTTTAATATCAAAAGAAGTTACTCTTGTTGTTGTATAATCTTCTTCAGTAAGCTCCTCTCCTGCATTTAACTTATCCGCTCCTTGATCAGTCATTTGTTTAAGGTATAAAGACTCTTCAACTTGATCTAATGTTTTTTTATCACGGAAATAACCATCGTTGTAAATTTCTGTGATACTTCCATCTCTGATACCCTCAACTAGAACATCAAAAAGAGGTTTTCTAGAAGGGTCAACATTTTCAACTGGATAATAATATGGGAAATTAATTCTTTCATCCAAGTCAATTTTTTCCCAAATAGTTTTTGACCACATTACATCTCTGTCATCGACATAGCCATAAGCCAAAGGCTTATTGTCACTAGTAGCTAATTGTTGTTCATTTAATTGTCCTATTTCTTGAGGAACCACAGCATTAAGGAGATTAGCCTGACCATAAACAAAACTGTTGATTAATAAAAATCCAATTACAATAAACAACTTTATATTATTCATAATCTAGCCTCCTATATTAATAATTGCTGGTGCCACTTTTTTAAACTTATACTTTGGACTTTTAGGATTTCTGACATTAACATCAAAAACCTGAACAGATTGTCCTCTTTTAGCACCCTTTAAAGCAGTTTTAGCACGAGAATCTAATTTATTTCCACGAACTGTTATTGTGGGTTTTCCAGGAACTTTAAATTTAAAACTTACAGTTTCAAGTTTAATATCAAAATCAAAATCTAATAATGCGCC
>Ga0208130_1000306_pt1 | contig 26470 bp, 23 predicted proteins | sample ETNtaG_31_FD_185771 | JGI IMG/M metagenome (GOLD analysis project Ga0208130, IMG submission 185771) | Marine microbial and viral communities from oxygen minimum zone, Eastern Pacific Ocean - ETNP201310SV78 (SPAdes) (version 2) | ecosystem: Environmental > Aquatic > Marine > Oceanic ... | reverse complement strand
AATCTGATCAAAATTTGATGTGGTGGAGTCCTGATCCTAGAATGATACTATATACAGATAAATTTAAAGTTTCAAAAAGTTTTAAGACTTTTTTAAAGAAAAGTAATTATAAAGTTACTTTCAATAAAGATTTTGAATTAGTAATTAATTCATGCGCAAATATCAAACGTATTAATCAAAAAGGAACTTGGATAACTGAAGGTTTAATAAAGTCATTTATAGATTTACATAAAATGGGAAAAGCGATTTCTGTAGAGGTATGGGAGGACGATGATATAGTTGGTGGTTTATATGGTCTTGACTTAGATGATGTTTTTTGTGGAGAAAGTATGTTCTCAAAATCTTCTAACGCAAGTAAAATAGCCCTTTACTATTTAACCAAGGAACTAAGAAAAAACAATTATAGATTTATTGATTGTCAAGTACCATCTGAACATTTAAAAAGTTTAGGTGGGGAAATAATTAGTAGATCTAATTTTTTGGATTTACTCTAAATTGAATTTTTCAGAGATTTTATCCACTTGAATAGAATCTTTTAAAGAGATATTTCCAATAGAATACCTTTCTAAATATTTCAAATAAGCACCACTTCTAAGTTTTTTTCCAAAATCATATGCTAAGGATCTTATATATGTGCCTTTTGAACATTCTATTTTACAATCAACTTCGTCATTTTTGAAATCCAATATCTCAAATTTTGAAATATGTATTTTTCTAGGTTCTAAAGATATTTTTTTTCCTGATCTAGCTAAGTCATAAGATCTTTTACCTCCAATTTTCAATGCAGAAAAAGTAGGAGGTATTTGTTCTAAATCACCAATAAAGTTCTTGATAGTTTCTTTTATCAAGTCAATGTTTATGTGAGAGGTAGGAAACGTTTCATTTATCTTAGTTTCAAGATCATAAGATGGAGTGGTAGCTCCAAGCTTGAAAGTTGCGACATAAGTTTTCTTCTGATCCTGGTATTTATATATTTCTTTGGTTTTTTTTCCAACACAAATAATTAATAATCCAGTAGCCAGTGGATCTAATGTGCCGGCATGACCAACTTTTATTTTTTTAAATTGAGTATGTCTTTTAAATACTCCTCTGACATATTTTACAACATCAAAAGAGGTCCAATTAATCGGCTTATAAATTGGAATAACTAACCCTTCTTCATAGATTTTTTCACGAATATTATCCATTTAAGATTGAATATATAATGGATAATATACCTATCAATAAACAGTAAATTGAAAAGTAAATTAACTTACTCTTTTTAACAAAAATAATCATCCATTTACATGCATAATATCCAGAAATTAATGCTGCGCTAAATCCAACTAAATAATTTGAAATATTATTATTATTGAATTCAATTTCATTGTCCAATATAATTTTTAGAGACGATCCAAATATTACAGGAACAACCATTAAGAAAGAAAATTTAGCAGCTATATCCCTATTTAATCCTAAAAAAATTGAGGTTCCTATGGTTGCTCCACTTCTCGAAATTCCAGGCAGGATGGCTAAAGCCTGAGAAAAACCTATAATTAATGACGATTTTAGATTTAATTTTTTATTAGAATTATTAAATCTATCAGAAAGATAAAGTATAAGAGAAGTTAAAATTAGCATAAAACCTACCAGAATTAAGTTCCCATTAAATAAGTAATTAATTTCACTTTCAAAAAAATAGCCAGCTAATCCTGCGGGTATCATAGAAACCAAAATATAGAGTGCGAAAAAAGTATTTTCATCCTTTTTAAAACCGATTAAGCTCATAATTATTTCTTTAACGTCTTTCCAAAAATAAATGATAGCACTTAACGCAGTTGCAAGATGTACAATGAGAGTGAAAAATAAACTATTGGTTGAATCATATGAAAAATCTAAAAAAACTTTGAAAATTTCAAGATGACCACTAGAGGATACTGGCAAAAATTCAGTTAAACCTTGTATTATGCCAAGTAATAAAGATTTTAATATATCCATATCTATTCAGGTTTTGTAAGTATAGCATAAATTTCAATTGCAAAACCTATAATTACAATCAATGGAGCAATTCTTATTCTTCTAAAACTATATATCTCCTCATTAAAAACATTAGGATCATCACTTCCACCACCAGACATTAGAATGAAACCTAAAGCGATGAATAAAATTCCAATTATCATAAACTTATAATTTCTTTTCCCAAATGCGAACTTGTTTTTTTTCATTAGTAAAGTTTTTCAATATTTGAAGAAATATATCTTCCAGTTATAATTGAAGTTGAAAAATATGATATAATTACACTAATACCTAAAGAAAATACTAATGTTATAAAAACAGATTCTTTTATTTTTTCAAAATCAATTTCAAAAAAATTAAGATTCAAGTAGTATAAAATTACAACTAGCAAAACTGAAGATATTATACTGCTCAAGACACCAAGCTTTATGTGAGTTATGATAAATGGTTTTTTTATAAAAAATTTAGTGGCTCCAACAAGCTGCATAGTTTTGATATTCAATCTATTGGAATAGACGGACAGCCTAATAGTATTATTCATCAAAATAATTGATATGAATAGAAAAATAGAACCAATAATTAATGACCATTGTTTTAATATTAAAATATTCTTATTTATTAAATCAATTAATGGTGCATCATAAGTAACTTCTTCAACAAAACTTTCGTTTTTAAACTCTTCAACAAGTTGATCAATAAATAAATTATTAACGTTATCAGATGTAAAGAATATATCATATGAATCATAGAGAGGATTATATCCTAAATAGTCAATAAAGTCTTCTCCTATTTCTTCAGAAAGTTTATTTGCTGCATCTTTTTTAGAAATAAAATCAAACTTTTTTATGGTATTATTTATTTCAAGATTTTTTTCAAATTTTGAAAGTTCAATTTTATTGCTTTGATCTTTAATAAATACTACAACAGGTATATTTTCTTTAAAATCATTTATAATTTTTTCAGAATTTAATGCTATTAAAGTAAATGAAGAAATTAAAAATAGAACTATTGATATACTTATAATAACAAGAAAATAATTTGAAAAAATTTTATTTGAATAATTTGATGACAAAATATATATATATTGCTATAAAAATAATAAAGGTTTTTAGTTAATTCAATTCTTTTAATTTTTTTGCATTAAAACAATAACCTTATTTTTGCTTTATTCTCAAAATGGCATACAACTTTAGGAAAATAGAAGAGAAGTGGCAAAACTATTGGAAACAAAATAATACTTTTCATGTTTCTAATATTTCAAATAAGAAAAAATTTTATGTCTTGGATATGTTTCCATATCCATCAGGTGCTGGATTACATGTTGGTCATCCATTAGGTTATATAGCTAGTGATATTTATTCAAGATATAAAAGACATAAAGGTTTTAATGTCTTGCATCCACAAGGTTATGATTCATTTGGATTACCAGCAGAACAATATGCGATACAGACAGGACAACACCCACAAAAAACAACCGATGAGAATATTAGAAGGTACAGAGAACAACTCGATAGAATGGGGTTCTCTTTTGATTGGTCTAGAGAGATAAGAACATCTGATAAAACCTATTATAAATGGACTCAGTGGATGTTTTTATTATTGTTTGATAGTTGGTACGATTCTAATTTACAAAAGGCAAGACCAATTAAGGAACTTATTAATCATTTTGAAAATAAAGGAACAGCAGAAATAATTAATACATCTATTAACTTTTCATCGGAAGAGTGGTTAAAATTTGATAGTCATCAAAAAGAAGAAATTCTTCAAGAATTTAGAATAGCTTATTTATCTGAAGCATTTGTTAACTGGTGTCCAAAATTAGGAACAGTATTAGCTAATGATGAAGTTATTGATGGATTATCACAAAGAGGAGGATATGAAGTTGTCAGAAAAAAAATGAAGCAATGGAGTATTAGAATTTCTTCCTATTCTGAAAGGCTTTTGCAAGGACTAGATAAAATTGATTGGCCTGATCCTCTAAAAGACATGCAGAGGAACTGGATTGGAAAATCCAGCGGGTCAATGATTAAATTTAAAATTAATTCAAGTTCTAAATCTATTTCAGTTTTCTCAACAAGACCGGATACAATTTTTGGTGCAACATTTTTAACCTTAGCGCCAGAAAATGAATTGGTAAGAGAATTAACAACTAAAGAAAATAAAAAAGAAGTTGAAGATTATATTAACTCATCAAGTAAAAAAAGTGAAAGAGATAGGATATCAGATGTCAAATCGATTTCAGGTGTCTTTACTGGTTCATATGTAATTCATCCTTTTACAAAAAAATTATTACCAATATGGATTTCTGATTATGTAATATCTTCATATGGAACAGGTGCAGTTATGGCTGTTCCATGCGGAGATGCAAGGGACTATGCATTTGCAAAACATTTTAATATTGAAATAGTAAATATTTTTAAAGATGTTAATATAGATGATGAGGCTTTTGAATCAAAAGAAAATGTCCAAATCACTAACTCTGACTTTTTAAATGATTTAGATTATAATTCTGCTTTTGATATGGCTTGCTCAAAATTGAATGAGATTTCCTCAGGAAATAAAACTATAAATTATAAGCTAAGAGATGCTGTATTTAGTAGACAAAGATATTGGGGAGAACCAATACCTATTTATTTCAAAAATGATATTCCACATCCAATTAACTTAAAATATTTACCATTAGAATTACCTGATGTTAAAAATTATCTTCCTACTGAAAATGGAGATCCTCCATTAGGAAATGCTCAAAACTGGGGCTGGGATACTGAAAAAAACAGTGTTGTTTCAAAATCAAAAATTGATGAAAAAAAAGTTTTTCGTATTGAATTAAATACTATGCCTGGTTGGGCAGGTAGTTCTTGGTATTTTAATAGGTATATGGATCCCAATAATGATCAAAGTTTTGCTTCTAAAGATGCTCTTAAATATTGGAAAGAAGTTGATTTATATCTTGGTGGAAGTGAGCATGCAACAGGTCATTTATTGTATTCTAGATTTTGGCAAATGTTTTTGTATGATATGAAATTAGTTAATACTGAAGTTTATGCTAAAAAGCTTGTAAATCAGGGTATGATATTGGGTAATTCTGCTTTAATATACAGAGATATAGATTCTGGTATTTTTATTTCATCCGACTCACTTGATGATGAAAAGATTCAAAAAATTAACGTAGATATAAATTTTATCAATCAAAATAATGAACTTGATTTAAAACAATTTATGGATTGGCAACCTGAATATTCAGAAGCAAAATTTAAAATGAAAAATGATGTTTTTAAAGTTGAAAGAGAGGTTCAGAAAATGTCAAAATCAAAATATAATGTAGTTAATCCTGATGATATTTGTGATAGCTATGGTGCTGATACATTAAGATTATACGAGATGTTTTTAGGTCCTATTGAGCAAGCAAAACCATGGAATACAAATGGAATTTCGGGTGTGTTTAATTTTTTAAATAAAGTTTGGAAACTCTTTTATGATGAAAACAATTTAATTGTTGTTGATTCCGAACCTGATAGTGAGTCTTTAAAAATTTTAAATCAAACGATCAAAAAGATAAACCACGATATTGAAAATTTTTCATTTAATACTTGTGTAAGTTCATTAATGATTCTTGTAAATAAATTAACTGAAAAAAAGTGTTCTTCATCTAAAGTATTAAAACCATTATCAATTTTATTATCACCTTTTGCTCCACATTTAGCTGAAGAATTATGGTTTGTTTTAGGAAATGAAAACTCTATCACTGATGAAGTTTTCCCTGAGCATGATCCCAACTTATTGATAGAAAAAGAAAAAAATTATCCTGTTTCTTTTAATGGTAAGTTAAAATTTCAGGTTTTACTTTCTAATGATTTATCTAAAAAAGAAGTAGAAGAAATTGTTTCGAATCATGATTTAACTATAAAGAACCTTGATGGAAGAAGCATAAAAAAAATAATTTTTGTTCCTAATAAAATCATAAATGTAGTGTGTTAGTTGTTGACTATATGTTTTGCAACTCTTTTACTAACTCCATCCGACCCAATTAGCTTTCTAAGTAACTTATAGTTTTTTTTTATTTCAATATCTTTTCCATTTAAGATATTATTTATTTCTTTTTTTAAATTATTTTCATTTACCTCACTCTGAATAAATTCTTTTATTATTTCTTTATCACAAATAAGATTTACAAGTGAAATAAATTTAATTTTTACAAAAAGTTTAGCCAGTAATATATTTAAGGGACTTGTTACATAGCAAACAATTTGAGGAGTATTTAATAATGCTGTTTCTAATGTTGCAGTTCCGCTAGTAACAATTGATAATTTAGATGAACTTATTATTTCATACGTTCTATTATAAACTACTTCAATTTTTGAATTGTTTTCTGATAAAATTTTTTGATAAGTTTTCTTATGAATGTGATTTACTCCAGCTATAACGAACCTGTAATTTGGAAAATATTTACAAACTTTTAAGACTTTAGCAAGAATTTTTGAAATTTCTTGTTTTCTACTTCCAGGTAAAATTGATATTATTGGTTGTTTTGATTCAATTTTTTTTGGTTTATATTTTTTAAAATCATCCATAAGTGGATGTCCAAAAAAGTTTGCATTGATGTTGTGTTTATTTAAAAAATAATCTTTTTCAAATGGAAGAACTGCATATAATTCATCTACATACTTTCTAATTATTTTAGCTCTTTTTTCTTTCCAAGCCCAAATTTGTGGACTTATATAAAAATAATTTTTAAAGCCTTTTTTTTTAGCCCACTTACTTATCCTTAAATTGAATCCAGGATAATCTATTAATATAATTTTATCAGGATTAAAATCTAATATATCCTCTTTACAAATTCTAAAATTTTTAAGAATTTTTAAAATGTTTAGTATAACTTCACTAAAACCCATGAAGGCCAAGTCTTTATAATGCATAACCATATCACCTCCTGCATTTTTCATTAGATCACCACCCCAAAATCTAATTTTAGCTTCATCGTCTAAGCTTAAAATTTCCTTTATTAATTTTGATCCATGAAGATCACCAGATGGCTCACCAGCAATTATGTAATATTTCATTCTATAAGTCCCAGTCGTTTATTCTCTTTATTGAATCATGGTCTGTTAAGTCGTGCTTCACAGGAACAATTGATATGTAACCTGATTTTAAAGCATGTTCATCGGTATCTTTATTTTTATCTTCATTAACAAATTCACCAGTCAACCAATAATATTCTTTACCCTGTGGGTTTGTTCTTTTATCAAACTTTTCAATCCAGTATGCTTTGGCTTGTCTACAAATTTTAATTCCTTTTATTTCACTTTCAATAAGATTTGGAAAGTTTACATTTAAAGCAATTCCTTTGGGTATACCTTTTTCTAATGCTTTTAGTGTAATTTCTTTAATATGTTTTTTTATATGATTAAAATTTGCTTTCCATCTATAATCAAGTAATGAAAATCCAATAGCAGGTACACCTTCAATTGTTGCTTCAATTGCTGCACTCATAGTGCCGGAATATATTACATTTATTGAAGAATTAGAGCCATGATTTACACCTGAAACACATATGTCTGGTTTAGAATCAAGAATCTCATTTATACCAAGCTTTACACAGTCGGCAGGTGTCCCTGAGCATGAATATTCTATTTGTGGTCCATCATCAATTTTAATCTTGTGACAATGAAGAGTAGAATTTATAGTAATTGCATGACCCATAGCTGATTGAGGACTATCTGGGGCAATTACCACGACATTTCCAATTTCATTCATTACAGAAATAAGAGCTCTTATACCTGGAGCTGAAATACCATCATCATTAGTCACTAGTATTAAAGGTTTTTTTGACATATATGGTCTAATTTTTGAACAAAAGTAATTAAATCAAAATACATAATATTAAAATAGATTTGATTCTATAATTATAATTATTATTATTTACTTTTATAAATCACTATGAACAAGAAATTTGAATATTTATTCTTAATAATTCCCTTACTAATTATTGGTTTTACCTTTTCCAATAAAAAATTTTCGGATCCCAATAAGGATAAATTATTGATTGAGATTGTTAAATATGTAGTTGAAAAAGGTCATTATAATAATATTGAGATAAATGATAATCTTTCTGAAAAATTATATCAATCCTTTATTGATCAGCTTGATTCTCAGAAAAGATTTTTTTTAAAATCAGATATTAAAATATTTGAAAAGTATAAATACAAACTTGATGATCAAATTAAAGATTATGATTTATCTTTCTTTAATCTCGTGTTTGAGACAATAAAAATTAGATTTGATGAAGTTCAAGAATATTATAATGAAATTATAAACAAACCATTTGACTTTAAGTCTAAAGAAAACTTAAACCTTGATTTTGAAAACAAGGATTATTCAAAAAATAAAAATGAAGTAAAACAAAGGTGGAGAAAACAACTTAAATTTTCTATGCTTGATATAGCATTACTTAAGTTAGGTGATTCACTTGATTTTATAAATGACCGTGTATACAATGAATCACTTGCAATCGTAAAGAAAAACACAGAAGATTTCTTCGAGTTTTATAACGATATGGATAGAGATGATTGGTTTTCATCATACATAAATTCTTTTTTAAATCAACTTGATCCTCATACATTTTATTTTCAGCCTGATGATAAAGAGAGATTTGATGTAAATATTTCCGGAAAATTTAATGGAATAGGTGCAAGATTAACTAAAACAGAAGGTACTATTAAGATTGTAGAAATTATAATTGGTGGTCCAATATGGAAAGATAAACTTCTTGATGTTGGAGATATAATTTTAAAAGTTTCACAAGAGGGCGAAGAACCTGTTGATGTGGTTGGTGTAAAATTAGATGATGCAATTAAGCTTATTAAAGGACCTGCTAAATCTTATGTAACCCTAACTGTTAAAAAGATGGACGGTTCTATTAAAGATGTTAAAATAATGAGAGATGTGGTTGAACTTGAAGAAGTTTATGCTAAATCTACTTTGATTAATAAAGAGAATATCAATTATGGTTATATAAGTTTACCTAAATTTTATGTGGACTTTTCAGATTATAAAAATAGAAATTCTGCTGAGGATGTTAAAAATCATATCATTAAGCTAAAAAATAATGGTATGCAAGGTCTAATTCTTGATTTAAGGAATAACGGAGGCGGATCTTTGCAAACTGTAGTAGATATGACCGGCTTATTTATTGAAAAAGGACCGGTTGTACAGGTTAAATCTATTGGAAATAGAAAACAAGTTTTATATGATAGAAACCCTGAAATAGTTTGGGATGGACCTCTCGTGATACTAATTAATGAAATGTCAGCTTCTGCATCTGAAATTCTAGCTGCTGCTCTTCAAGATTATAAAAGAGCTGTAATTATAGGTAGCGAAAAATCTTTTGGAAAGGGTACAGTACAAAATATTATAGACCTAAATAAGTTTATTTCAAATTCAAATTTTGATATGGGAGCTATAAAAATTACTACTGATAAATTTTACAGAATTAACGGAGAATCAGTGCAATTAGAAGGTGTTAAAAGTGATATTGTTATTCCAGACAGTTACATGCATATTTTTAATGGAGAAAGAGATGAAAAAAATCCATTAAAATGGGATAAAATAGATCCAGCTTATTATACTGCATGGAATGGTTTTAAAAATTTTAGTTTGATTACTAACAATGCTCAAAACAGAGTTAACTCAAACAATTATTTACAGTTAATCAGTAAAAGAGCTGATTGGATTAAAGAACAAAGAGACAATAAATTAATTCCCTTAAATTTTTCTTCTTATAAAAATTATATTGAAAATAATAAGGAAAGAAATAAGCTTTTCGAAAGTCTTTCGGAGTACTCTAATGACCTTAATTTCAAATTACTCAAATCTGAAAAAGAGTTTATTTTATCAAATAAAGAATTACTTAGTAATAGAAACCGTTGGCATAAAAACTTGAAGAAAGATATTTTTATCAGTGAAGGTGTTAATGTTTTAGAACAAATTTTTTCTAATAAATCAAGCTCTGAAATGATTTTAGCAATTAAAGAATAATAAATTTTGAAGCTTTGGTAAATAATATTCCTTTAAAATTATCTTACCTCTATATTTTTCTCTGTTTTATAGTTTCAATTTTTGTTTTTTTTATTATTCCAGATAAAACTAAGAATGCAAACTCAATGAACTTGAACATTCAGTCCAAAAAACCTGGATTTGAAGTTAAAATCTTGAAAGTTCCTACAAATTTGAGTCAAGATAAATTTTCAGATCTATTTTTTGGTTCTGAAAAGAAATATGATGAATATGCCATTGATTCAGTGTCAAATGTGGGTAATCAATTAGTTGTTGATATATATTCAGATGATAATAATCAAATTTTAAGAAACTTTGACTTTGATCGATTTGATGAAAATAACTTTGAAATAATTAAGTCAAAGTATATTTCTTCCAAAAAATTTCTTTTTGGTACTGATATATATGGAAGAGATGTTTTTAGTAGAGTTTTATTAGGTACTAGAGTTTCATTATCTATTGGATTAATGGCTGTAATAATTTCAACAATTATTGGATTATTTTTTGGAGTTTTAGGTGGCTATTATGGAGGTAAGATTGATTCATTTGTTGTTTGGTTAATTAATGTTTTTTGGTCAATACCAACCTTATTATTAGTTATTGCAATCTCCTTAGCTATTGGAAAAGGATTTTGGCAAATTTATATAGCAATTGGATGTTCGATATGGGTTGAAGTTGCTAGATTAGTGCGTGGTAAGATCAAATCAGAAAAAGAAAAAGACTATATAACAGCGGTAAAAGTTTTAGGAATTAGTGATTTCAGAATTGTTTTAAAACATATTCTTCCTAACATCATTGGCCCAATTTTAATAATTTCTGCTACTAACTTCGCATCAAGTATCTTGTTAGAAAGCGGTCTAAGCTTTTTAGGAATTGGAACTCAACCTCCTATGCCTAGTTGGGGATATATGATTAAAGAAAATTATCAGTATATTCTTTTGGGTAATGCTTATTTAGCATTAATTCCAGGTTTTTTTCTTATGATTTTAGTTACAAGTTTTATTTATATCTCAAACTATTATTCAGAAATAATTAAGTAGAGTTACCATTTTTCTTTTTTTACAGAATCGAGCTTTATATATCCTCCAAATAGGATTATTGAAGCTAATAAGCTTGACCCTCCATAACTTATAAATGGTAAAGGAATACCTACAGTTGGAAAAACTCCAATCACCATACTTATATTAATAGCAAATTGGAAAAAAAAGATAGATGCAACGCTGTAGATAACTATTTTATTAAATATATTTCTATTGGTATTGGCTCTATTAATCATCCTTAATATTAGAATTGTAAATAGAATTATTGTCAAAATCGAACCAAAAAACCCCCATTCTTCTCCAACAGTTGCAAAAATATAATCACTGTGTTGTTCAGGAACAAAATCTCCTTTTGTTTGAGTTCCTTTTAAAAAACCTTCACCAAAAAACCCTCCTGATTTGAATGCAAGTTGTGACTGATTTGTATTATAGCCAATTCCTCTATTATCTTCTTTAATACCTAATACTATATCAAACCTGTCACGGTGCCTTTGTTCAAAAACTTCATTAAAAATAAAATCAACACATAAAATAAATATTAATGATAGAATTCCGTAGAATAAAATTTTTCTGAAAGATAATTTTCTATAAATATATATCAGTAAGATTGAAATAATTAATGTTGATATTATAAATAAAATATTTTCTTTTCCAAATACTATAGTTGTAATAAATAAAATAGTAAACCATATAAAAATATTCATATATACACTTGGTAAACCAATAACATACAAAACAAAAAAGAAGCTAAAATATATTAATGCAGTTCCAGGATCAGGCTGAATTATTACAAGAAAAATTGGTATTAAAACGATTAAAAAACTATATAATTGAATACTTTTTCTTTTTAGATCAGAGTGTATATTACTCAGATATTTTGCCAAAGCTAAAGCGGTTATTGGTTTCATGAATTCGGAAGGTTGGAGACTAAAACCCATTAAAGAAAACCAAGATTTTGCTCCTTTAACTTCATTTCCAAAAATTAGTACTGCAATTAATAAAATAATACCGAGTAGATAAATTATACTTGAGTATCTGAAAAAAAATCTATCATCAGAAACAAGAATAAATAAGAAAATTATTAATGAAATTAAAGTAAAAATTAATTGTTTTCCAAAAGGATTTTCGAATGAGAAAAAACTCATATTATCAAAATATGTTGATGAGTAAATATTAACCAATCCAATTATAATTAATAAGCTTACTATTAAAATTGATACAACATCAAATTTTTTAATACTTATACTATTCATTTATAGTAAAATTTTCATATAAGTATGGCTTCATATATTCTTCCTTTAAATTTCCATTTAATATATAGTTCTCAAGCCACTTTCTTTCAATATTTCTGTTCAGATATTTTTCAGCTATAAGGCTAGATATTGGAGCTGCCCATCTTGTACCCCAATACCCATTCTCTATAAAAACACATATTGCAATCTTCGGATCATCAGCTGGAGCAAATCCAATAAAAATTGAATGATCGGTTAGCTGTTTTCTTTGACCATTAATTTTTATAAAATTTTCAGCAGTTCCTGTTTTACCAGCGAATGATATTCCTTTAATTTTAGAGTTTTGAGCTGTCCCTTTCTCTACTACATCAATCATACCTTTAATAATTGGATCAAAGTGTTTTTCTGAAATTAGTGTTTCTTTAATGTTTTTATAATTTTTATCAATTGAATCATTTTCAATATTTTTAACAAAATGAGGTGGTATATACCAACCTTTATTTGCGATTATAGCTGCAAAGTTTGCTAATTGAATTGGTGTTGTTAGAACTTCACCTTGTCCAATAGAATTTGAGATTGTAGTAGATGCTCTCCATGAGTTATTATACCATCTATTATAATAATCTGAGCTAGGAATAAATCCTCTTTTTCCTGTCGGATGATCATAACCCAAAAAGTTTCCAAATCCAAATGAAGTAACATAATCTTTCCATTTGTCTAAGCCAATTGATGAAGTTTCATAGTTTTCAATAATTTCTTTATAAGTTTTTGCAAAATATGTGTTACATGAGGTATATATTGCATTATTTAAATCAGTATATGTTTCTTGATTAGTGTGACATTTCATGAAAGCATTTTTAGCATAAAAATGGCCACCATTACATCTAAATAAAGTCTCTTCTTGAATTACATTTTCTTGTAGTCCAATTAATGCATTAATTATTTTAAAAGTTGAACCCGGTGGATATTGACCTTGAAGTCCTCTCTCAAACAAAGGTTTACCAATACTATCTAAATTTAAATTATTATAATTTACAGATCGATCTCTTCCAACCAATAAATTTGGATCGTATCCAGGAGAATTAACTAAGGCCAGGATTTCTCCAGATTTTGGTTCAATAGCAATAATACTTCCAAATTTATTTTTCATCAATGAATCACCATAAACTTGAAGATCAATATCTAAAGTAATCTCTATATTTTTTGCTGGAACCAGTAGGCTATCATAACTACCATTATTATACTTGCCTATAATTCTATTGAACTTATCCTTTTGAAAATATTTCACACCTTTTTTACCTCTCAAAATCTTTTCATAAGATTTTTCTAAACCTTGTCTTCCAATCATTTCACCCGCTTTGTAGTATGGGTTATTATCAATCTCATATGTATTTACTTCACTTATATATCCAAAAAGGTTTGATGCAGTTTGAAAGTTATATTTTCTCTTAGATTTTTTTTGAATAAAAAGACCACTAAATTTCCAAAGTTTCTCTTGAATATTAGCATACTCATTTTTTGTTATTCCAGAAATTAAAATTGAAGGTTTTACAGGGGAATATTTTTTTGCCTTTTTAAGTCTGGTTAGAAAATCTCTACTTGTTATATTAAGTTCTTTGGAAATTGACAAGCTATCAGATATTGCAATATCTTTTGGAATAATCATCAGATCATAATATGGTTCATTATATACAATCAGTTTTTTATTTCTGTCATATATATAGCCTCTTTCTGGAAAATCATAAACTTTTTGAATTGAGGCTCTTTCTAAAATTTGAGAAGAGTTATTATTAATAATTTGAAGATCAAAAAGCTTAATTATTAACAGACCTGATATAACAACAACTATTATTTGAAAAAGTTTATCACGCATTTTTTCTAAAAAAAATTAACAATATAAAGTATGAAAACATTATTGAAATTATCGAGCTAATTAAAGTTTTGTTTAAAATCATATCAAATTTTTGAAATGAAAAAATTTCTACTGAGTTTAAAATTAATTGGTGAGTAAAAAACATTAAAAACAGGTAGCTGATTTGTTGATATAAAGTTGTTCCACTAATATATTCATATGTTTTTCTAACCTTATTTACATCAAAGTTTCCAAAAGCAAATTTAAGAATGTAGGGTTTAATCAATATTGATATTAACAAAGAAAATGTGATTATTCCAAATGAGTTAGAAAAAAAGTCTATAACAAAACCAAAAATAAATGTAATTATATAAGCAAAACTTTTATTGAAATTTAAAGGAAAAACTAAAACAAAAATTAGGTAAATATTTATTGTATTTCCAAAAATTAAAAAATTGTTAAATATCATGACTTGAGATAATGATAAAATGATAAATCTAAAAAACAGAAGTTGATTAATATTATTCATTCAAGTTTTTTAAATCGTTAAACTCCTGTTTAAAATCATTCTTCACCACATATACATTTCTTAAGGAACCAAAATCTTCGAATAATTTAACCGAAATTTCATAATAGTTTGTTGATTCTGGTAACTCAAATTTATATATAACTCCAATGGGAATGTTTCTAGGAAAAATTGAAGACATTCCTCCGGAAATTATTGTATCCCCAACAGAAATATTAGCACTTTTTGGAATATCCTCTAATTCCATTATTTGGTGATTTTTACCATTCCAATATAATGATCCAAAATGTTCACTCTTTTTCAGAACTGCATTAATTTTAAGTTGTGAATTTAAAATTGAAATTCCAGTAGCAAATCTATTAGAAACATTATTTATAACTCCAATAACACCTTGACTGGTTATTATTCCATCGTCAATTTCAATATTGTGAAAGCTTCCTTTATCAATAGTAATAAAATTCTTCGAAAATTTTATGCTGTTAGAAATAACTTTTGATGGAGTATAACTATAATTTTTATTAAAAATAATTGAGTCATTTTCATAATTATAGTTATGGTTATTTTTTAGATATGAGTTTTCAATTACTAATTTTTGATTTGTTTCAACTAAATCAAAATATTCAAATATTTCTGTTTTAATTTCCTTAATCGAATTGACTACAGAGCTTGAGAATAAATTAAATTTAGAGGCTTGATAATAGTTTCTGCTAAAAATTTGTGTGGTAGATATAGAAATTAAAATTAAAAAAATTATAGAGTTTATATTTTTAATTATAAAATCAACAAAGTTTCGCATTAAATTATTTTACTAAAACACTTTTGTAGCGTTCAATATTTTTTAAAGTAATACCTGTTCCTCTAACTACGGCTCTAAGAGGATCTTCAGCAATAAAAACTGGGAGATCTGTTTTTTTTGAAATTCTTTTATCTAACCCACGTAACATAGAACCACCACCAGCTAAGTAAATACCAGTATTATAAATATCTGCAGCAAGTTCTGGAGGTGTTTGAGAAAGAGTTTCCATTACAGATTCTTCTATTCTTATTATAGATTTATCTAAAGCTTTTGCTATTTCTCTGTAACCAATAGAAATTTCTTTTGGTTTTCCAGAAAGTAAGTCTCTTCCCTGGACTAACATATCATCAGGTGGATTATCTAATTCATCTAATGCTGATCCAATATTAATCTTTATTTTTTCTGCTGTTCGATCGCCAATTGACAGGTTATGTTGTGTTCTCATATAATATACAATATCCTCAGTGAAAACATCACCCGCAATTTTTACACTTTTATCACAAACAATTCCAGCTAATGCAATTACTGCAATTTCTGTGGTTCCACCACCAATATCAATTATCATATTTCCCTTTGGTTGCATTATATCAACACCTATTCCAATAGCAGCTGCCATTGGTTCATGAATAAGATAAACTTCTTTTCCATTTACTCTTTCAGCAGATTCTTTCACGGCTCTCATTTCTACTTCTGTTATTCCTGAGGGAATACAAATAACCATTTTTAAAGAAGGTGAATAGAATTTTTTATTTAGATTCGGAATACTTCTTATTAATTGACCAATCATTTGTTCAGAAGCATTAAAATCGGCTATGACCCCATCTTTTAAAGGACGAATTGTTTTTATGTTTTCATGAGTTTTTCCGTGCATTAAATTTGCTTCTTTTCCAACTGCAATAATCTTCCCTGACTTTTGGTCAATAGCAACTATAGATGGACTGTCAACAACAACTTTATCATTGTGTATAATTAAAGTGTTTGCAGTTCCTAAGTCAATAGCAATTGATTCAGTCCAAAAGTCAAAAAAACTCATAAAATATTGGTTATAAGTAAAGTTAGTAAATTAATGTTTAAAGTGTCTATTTCCAGTAAAAACCATGGATAAATTATTTTTATTACAATAATCAATAGATAAATTATCTTTAATTGACCCTCCAGGCTGAATTACTGAACAAATTCCATTACTTGAAGCAATTTCAACACAATCAGGAAATGGAAAAAATGCATCACTTGCCATAACAGAATTTTTGAGATTAAAATTAAATTTTTTTGCTTTATCAATTGCTTGATTAAGCGCATCAACCCTAGAGGTTTGACCTGTTCCTGACGAAATTAATTGATTATTTTTTGCAAGTACTATAGTGTTTGATTTTGTATGTTTTGAGACTTTGGACGCAAATAATAAATCTTCAATTTCTTTATCATTAGGTCGTTTATTTGTAACATATTCTAAGTCATCTTTTCTATCAGTAATATTATCTCTGTCTTGAATTAAAATACCATTCAAACATGTTCTTACAGTATTATTATCTAATTCAATATTTTTAATTTTTAGAATAATTCTATTTTTCTTGCCTTTTAAAATTTTTAATGCATCAGCTGAATATGACGGAGCCATAACAACTTCAAAAAACAAGCTATTCATTTCATTTGCTGATTGTTCATCAATTTCTTTGTTGGAAATTAGTACTCCACCAAAAGCTGAAACCGGATCACCTTCAAGAGCATGTTTATAAGCTTCTAAAATTGAACTTCTTGTTGCTAAACCACATGCATTATTATGTTTAAGTATTGCAAAGGTTGAATCATTATTCCAAAATTCCTTTATTAAATTATATGCTGAATCAATATCAAGTAAATTATTATATGATAATTCTTTTCCATTTAATTTTTCAAATATTGAATCAAAATCACCAATAAATGATCCTTTTTGATGAGGGTTTTCACCATATCTCAATTCATTACTTTTTTCAATTGAACCTTTCTCAAAGTATTGATTGATAAAATTATCATAGTTAGAAGATATTTTAAATGCTTTAGCTGCGTAGTTTTTTTTCTGTTCAATTGAAAATGCACCTTTATTGTTGTCTAAATCATTAATAAAATCGTCATACTGATTAATTGAGGATATGCAGACAACATTATTGAAGTTTTTTGCTGCAGCACGTATTAATGAAATCCCACCAATATCAATTTTTTCAATTATTTCTTCATGCGATTTAGCATCATTTACTGTATTTTCAAAAGGATATAAATCAACAATTACATAATCAATGTTTGGAATATCATATTCTATTTTTTCATTTGAGTCATTTGTATTTTCTCTTCTGAATAATATTCCTCCAAAAATTTTTGGGTGAAGGGTTTTTACTCTTCCTCCAAAAATTGAAGGGTAATCAGTCAAATTTTCAACTTTTTCTATTTCATAACCTAGTTCAGTAAGATATTTTTCTGTTCCACCAGTTGAAATAATTCTAATATTTAAATCACTAAGTTTTTTAGCAATTTTTTCAATTCCATGTTTATCATACACTGAAATTAGTGCCGATTTTTGAGATTTACTATTCATAAATATATAAACGGTAAATGTAAAATATTTAAAAAAAAAAAGCTGCATAAGAGCAGCTTTTTTAAGAATTAATTTTTAAACTTATTACATCATTCCTGGCATTCCACCTCCACCCATTGGTGGTGCAGCTGGAGTGTCTTCTTTGATGTCAACTAAAGCACATTCAGTAGTTAAAATCATTCCTGCAACAGATGCTGCATTTTCAAGAGCAACTCTTGTTACCTTTTTAGGATCAATAATACCTGCTTCAAAAAGGTCAACATATTGTTCAGATTTAGCATCATAACCAAATCCACCTTTGCCCTCTATGATTTTAGCAACCACAACAGAACCTTCACCACCTGCGTTTTCAACAATTGTTCTTACAGGAGCTTCTAGAGCTCTAGAAATAATCTGAATACCAGTTAACTCGTCATCATTTGATGCCTTAATTTTATCTAGTTCTTTTCTTGCACGAATTAGAGCAACTCCACCTCCAGCAACAATTCCTTCTTCAACAGCAGCACGAGTGGCATGTAAAGCATCATCAACTCTATCTTTCTTTTCCTTCATTTCAACCTCAGAAGCTGCACCAACATATAATACTGCAACTCCACCAGCTAGTTTAGCAAGTCTTTCTTGAAGTTTTTCTTTATCGTAATCAGATGTCGTTGTTTCAATTTGAGATTTGATTTGGTTAACTCTTTCATTTATAGATTTCTTTTCACCAGCACCGTTTACTATAGTAGTGTTATCCTTATCAATTGTTACTCTTTCAGCTGTACCAAGCATATCTATTGTAGTATTCTCAATATTAAAACCTCTCTCCTCGGAAATAACAGTTCCTCCAGTTAGAATTGCGATATCTTCAAGCATAGCTTTTCTTCTATCACCAAAACCTGGAGCTTTAACAGCAGCTATTTTAAGGGCACCTCTCAACTTATTAACTACAAGTGTAGCTAAAGCTTCACCATCTACATCTTCAGCAATTACTAATAAAGGCTTACCACTTTGAGCTACTGGTTCAAGAATAGGGAGTAGATCTTTCATAGCAGAAATCTTTTTATCGTAAAGAAGAATGTAAGGATTTTCAAGATCAGATTCCATTTTTTCACTATTTGTTACAAAATATGGAGATAAATATCCTCTATCAAATTGCATTCCTTCAACAACATCAACGTAAGTATCTGTCCCTTTGGCTTCTTCAACTGTTATTACACCTTCTTTACCAACTTTTTCAAATGCTTCAGTAATAAGGTTTCCGATAGCATCATCATTATTTGCTGAAATAGATGCGATTTGTTGAATTTTTTCAGAAGAATTACCAACAGTTTTTGCTGATTTATTTAAGTTTTCAACAATTGTGCTAACAGCTTTGTCTAATCCTCTTTTAAGATCCATTGGGTTAGCACCGGCAGTAACATTTTTTAAACCTTCAGTTACTATTGACTGAGCTAGAATAGTAGCAGTAGTTGTACCATCACCTGCTAAGTCATTGGTTTTAGACGCTACCTCTTTAACCATTTGAGCTCCCATATTTTCTAAAGCATCTTCTAATTCAATTTCTTTTGCTACAGTTACTCCGTCTTTTGTAACTTGAGGTCCACCAAAAGATTTGCCAATAATTACATTTCTACCTTTTGGTCCTAGAGTTACTTTTACTGCGTTAGCTAACGCATCAACTCCTCTTTTTAAACCTTCTCTTGCTTCTATATCAAATTGTATTTTTTTTGCCATTTCGTATATTTTATTAATTAAACTATTGCTAGAATATCACTTTCTCTCATTATTAAATAATCTTTTCCATCTAACTTCAATTCGGTGCCTGAATATTTTCCATATAATACAGTTTCTCCAACCTTAAGTGTTATGGGATTTTCTTTAGTACCTGCACCAACAGCAACAACATTACCTTTTTGAGGTTTTTCTTTTGCTGTATCAGGTATAATTATACCCGAAGCTGTTTTTGTTTCTGCTTCAAGAGGTTCAACTAGAACTCTATCTGCAAGTGGTTTAATTTTTAATTTACTCATAATTAATTTTTTAGATTAAAGTCATCAATCGTGCCAAATCAAAATTTATGTCAATTTGTAATTAATCTATACAAATTGTGTGACATGATGGCATTAAATATTACTCAGAATCTGACTGAGATTCATTATTCTCAAGAATTTCTTCTATTTCAAAATCACTTTCGTTATTTAATAATTCAGACTCAGATCCTTGATTTCCAGAATTCAATGTGATGTTTGAGAACAAAATTAAAATAAGAAGAGCTCCTGCAAGAAACCAGGTGCTTTTATCAAGAAAATCTGAAGTTTGTTTAACTCCACCAAGCTGCTGGGAGTCACCACCTCCAAAGCTAGATGATAAACCTCCACCTTTTGGATTCTGAACCATAATTACTAGAATCAGCAGAAATGATAGAAAAATGATTGAAAATAATATGATTGTAAATATGCTATTCATTCTTCAACTTATTTTTAATAAATTTTATTTGGTCTGCAAATAAACTGATTTTTTCTGGATATTTCAAACTTAAAATTTTATAAGCCTTTAGAGCGTCATTTAGTTTGTTTTGCTTCAAATAAACTTTTGCTAAGGTTTCTGTCATAAAATCTTCTTTTGTGATTTTCTTGCTTTTATTTTTTGGTTTGTATTTAAGATTTGAAATTAATGATTTATCAACTCCGAATTTTTTTGAAGATTGAATATTCTCAACAGACTTAGTTTTTGAAATCCACTCTAAAAATGAACTTTTATTTTTAAATTCAGTTATTTTTAAATCATTAATAATTTCTGTCACTTGCTTCTTTGTAAAAAAACTATCATTCTTTAATGTGTTATATAGATATTTTCTATCAAGAAATTTTAATGAAAAGTTTTTTAAATTTTTTTCATATTCAATTGAATTAAATTTCTTAGAAATAAAAAGATTGATTAAGTGAACAGAATTAAAGAATGGATAATCCTTAGATAGTTTTAAAAATGACTTATAATTATTTTCACTTATTTCGTTTGGATTACTTAATCCTTTTATAAAAGACTTTTTATCAATTTTTACCATTTAGCTAGTGATGCATTAAAAATATCTTGAGTAAGTCTTTCAAATATAACTTCATGTGCTTCGCTTTTCACAGAAATTAATTGTTGTTCTGCAGGAAAATCAAAGAAAAAAGAAAATCTCCTCTGAAAATTATCTTCCTCTCTAATAAAATTTGTATACGAGACATTAACACTTATGCTTAGTCTATTTTGAGCAGCATTTAAGTCTGATGTAGCTGTCATTGGACTAACCCTATATTCAGTGATTTCACCTTCATATAAAAGATCACCATTGCTCTGTACAAGTTGAAGATTTGTTTGATTTTCCAATATGTTCTGTAAAGCAATCGTAAAATCCCTATCCAGTCCTGGTTCAAAAATTGAACCTACGTTGTTACCAGAATTATTATCAAATAAATTAACTTGAAAGGTTTCTGTGCCTTCTGGAATTGAAGCACCTGTAAATGAATAATTTCCACAAGATTGAATACATGAAATTATAACTACAAAATATATATTTCTAAAGCTTAATATCATATTGTTTAATTTTTCTGTAGAGTGTTCTTTCAGAGATTCCAAGTTCTTTAGCAGCAGCTTTTCTTCTTCCGTTATTTCTTTCCAATGATTTAACTATTAACTCTAATTCTTTATCTTGAATTGATAGCGTTTCTTCTTCTAATATTTCTTCAGCAAAATCGTATTTATCTTGTTTAATTTCAGTGAAATTATCTTCTTTTACTTGTATATGATCATCCTTAAATTCAGTTTGTTTAATTAATTTATCAACTGAATTACTCTCCAAATCTTCAAATCTAGAAATGTCAAAATTAGGATTTTCATTTTTTAATTTACCAATCACTTTTTTCAATTCATTGAGATCTTTTTTCATATCAAATAAAATCTTATATAAAATTTCTCTTTCACTTGAAAAATCACTTGAATTTGAATCACTTTCTATTAGCGCTGGTAAATTACTTATTGGGTTAGGTAGATAATTTGACAGTAATGATGTAGTTATTGCTCTTTGCTGTTCTAGAACAGAAAGTTGTTCAGTAACATTTTTAAGTTGTCTAATATTTCCATTCCATCTATAGTTTTTTAATAATGATTGTGCATTATCATCTAATCTTACAGTTGGCATATTGTATTTTTTTGCAAAATCTGATGCAAATTTTCTGAACAGTAATACAATATCATTTTTTCTTTTTCTTAAAGGTGGAATGTTTATTTCAACGGTACTTAGTCTGTAATATAAATCCTCTCTAAATTTATTTTTCTGAATTGCACTATCCATATTAACATTTGTAGCGGCAACAATCCTAACATTAGTTTTTTGAACTTTAGAAGAACCAACTTTAATAAATTCTCCATTTTCTAAAACTCTAAGCAATCTCACTTGAGTAGTCATAGGTAATTCACCAACTTCATCTAAAAAAATAGTACCTCCATCAGCAACTTCAAAATAACCAGATCGAGTGGATGTTGCTCCAGTGAATGCACCTTTTTCATGACCAAAAAGTTCTGAATCTATAGTCCCCTCAGGAATTGCACCACAATTAACTGCAATAAATTTATTGTGTTTTCTATGAGATAATTGGTGTATAATTTTAGGAAAAATTTCTTTTCCAACTCCACTTTCTCCAGTAATCAATACTGAAATATCAGTAGGCGAGACTCTCATTGCTTTTTCAATAGCTCTATCCAAATTAGGATCTGTTCCAATAATTTCAAATCTTTGTTTTATATTTTGAATATCTAGAGTCATATAATTCTATTTAATCCTAATCCTTTAAGAGTAGTTGCAGTATTTTCTTTAACTAAAACTTCAACAAATTCACCAGTTTTGAAATCTTCTTTGGGAAATACTACCATAATATTTTGTTCATTTCTTCCTGCCCAAAATCCTTTTGATTTTTTTGACTCCTTTTCTATTAATACCACAGTTTTTTTATTAACATACTTTGATAAATTCTCAAAGCTATGTTTAAATTGTAAATCGATAATTTCAGATAATCGTCTTTGTTTAATTTCTTCAGGAATGTTGTCATCTAATTTTCTTGATGCTAAAGTTCCTGGTCTTTCAGAGTACTTAAACATAAAACCAAAATCATATTTTACCAAGTTCATTAGACTTAATGTATCTAAATGATCTTTTTCTGTTTCATTTGGAAATCCAGTAATCATATCTTGAGATATTCCACAATCAGGCAGAATAGTTTTTATTTCAGTAACAAGATTTAAATACTCTTCTCTTGTATGCTGTCTATTCATTTCCTTTAAAATTTTATCACTACCGGATTGTACAGGAAGATGGATGTGATTACAAATATTATTGTGAGCTTTCATTGTAATTAATACTTCATTATCCATATCTTGAGGATTAGAGGTTGTAAATCTAATTCTGAATTTTGGGAATGATTTAGCTACAATGTCTAAAAGTTTTGCAAAATTAATTGATGTTTTTTTCTGTATATCAGATGCTTTTTTAAAATCTTTTTTAAGACCACCACCATACCATAAATAACTGTCAACATTCTGCCCTAAAAGTGTTATCTCTTTGTAACCATTTTTTTCTAATTCTTTAATTTCAGCTAAAATACTTTTTGGATCTCTACTTCTTTCTCTTCCTCTGGTAAAAGGTACAACACAAAATGTACACATGTTATCACAACCACGTGTAATTGACACAAAAGCAGAAATGCCATTTGAATTGAATCTTTGAGGGTTTACATCAGCATAAGTTTCATCTTTTGATAACAAAACATTAACTGCATCATTTCCAAGTTCAACTTCCTTTAATAAATTAGGTAAATCTCTGTAGGCATCAGGACCAACAACTAAATCAACAATTTTTTCTTCATGTAAAAACTTTTCTTTTAATCTTTCAGCCATGCATCCTAATACACCAATTTTAAGAGATTTATTTTTCTTTTTTAAAAAATTGATACTAGATAGTTTTTTTCTAATTGTTTGTTCAGCTTTTTCCCTAATTGAACAGGTGTTGAGTAAAATCAGATTTGAATTTTCAATATTGTCAGTATGGTTATATCCAATGTCTTCTAAAATGGATGCAACAACCTCTGAATCAGCAAAATTCATCTGACATCCATATGAGATAATATGAAATTTGTTTTTCGATTTAACAAATTTATTTTTTCTTACAACTTTTGAGTCAACTAACATAATGTTTTTTGATTTTACAGAGCAAATATAAAAAAACCTGTCAAATTGTCGTGTTTTTTAATCTTGCCATTCAGCAAGAAAAATATTTGTATCTCTTGTCCCTCCATTATTTCTGTTTGAAGAAAACAAAAGATATTTACCATTATTTGAAAAAACGGGAAATGAATCAAACATTTCACCAAATGTAACTTGCTTCAAATTTTTACCATCAATATCAATTGAATATATATTGAATGGAAATCCCTTTTCTGAATTATAATTTGAAGAAAATAAAACCTTGTTACCTGATGGATGAAAAAATGGACTCCAATTAGCATTGCCTAAAAAAGTAAGTTGTTTAAGTTCAGATCCGTCAGAATTACAAATAAATAATTCCATGTTGGTTGGTTGTACTAGGCCTTTAGAAAGTAAGTCTTTATATTTTTTCTGTTCTTCTTCACCAATAGGTCTAGAAGCTCTAAAAATAATCTTTGAACCATCAGGTGAAAAGAAAGCACCTCCATCATATCCTAAATCAAATGTAATTTGCTTAACATCACTCCCATCTGTATTCATTGTGTAAAGCTCTAAATCACCAGATCGATCACTTGTAAAAACAATTTTATCACCTTTTGGCGAAACTGTAGCCTCAGCATCATATCCAGGGCTGTCAGTCAACTTTTTTATTATGTTTCCATTCGTATCTGCTTCATAAATATCATATGTGTTATAAATGGGCCAAACATAATTTCCATCAACTCTCAATGGAGTTTCAGGACATAAATAATCAAATTCATGGGTTGAGGCATAAATAATATTATTGTTAGGCAGAAAATAAGAACACGTAGTTCTACCTTTTCCAGTACTGACCATATTTGGAGTTTCTTTTTCAAAAGATTTATTAAAATCTGCTACAAACATCTGATCACATTCTAAACTCCATTTAGGATTGTTAGATTGAAAGACAATTCTTTTATCATCAAAACTCCAATATGCTTCTGCATTATCACCTCCAAAAGTTAGTTGTTTTAAAGATTTAAAATTTTTTTCCTCTGGTTTAATTAAATCATTATTTTGTTTGGCACAGGAGTTGAGCAATATCACTAAAAGCAAAAAAAATCTATTCATCTATTTGTTTTTTTATTTTTGCGCAAATTTATATTAAAAAGAATGAAAGTATTGATCAAAGTAATTTTTTTATTTTTATTTATTTCATGTACTCAAAATTATGAGTACGTAAATAGTATTGAAAAAGATATTAAAACTTTATCTGATGATAGTTTTGAAGGAAGAGAAGCTGGAACACAAGGTGAAAAAAGAGCAGCTGAATTTATAAAAACAAGATTTCAAGAAATTGGACTCGAACCTAAGGGTATCAATGGATTCTTTCAATATTTTAACTTTAATAAAAGTAGTAATCCTCATCAACAATCATCATTAGATTCTGATTCTAAAGATAAATTAGAATCCTTAAATGTCATTGGCTTTATTGATAATAAATCATCGAATACTGTTGTGATAGGTGCTCATTTTGATCATTTAGGCTACGGAAATTCAAGTTCACTTAGTACGACAAAGGAAATTCATAATGGAGCTGATGATAATGCAAGTGGGGTTGCTTTAATGATAGATCTCGCTAAAAAATTAAGTCCTTATGGACCATATTCCAATGAACTAAATGAAAATAATTACTTGTTCATTGCTTTTGGAGCTGAGGAGTTAGGACTTTTAGGATCTAATTACTTTAATAAATACCCAACCCTTGACCTAGAATCTATAAATTACATGTTTAATTTTGATATGGTTGGAAGACTCAATGAGGAAAATAGTCTTGCGGTATATGGAACTGGAACCTCACCAATTTTTAAACAGACAATTAAATCAAACAATACTTTTTTTAAATTAACAGAAAATGAATCTGGACAAGGTCCATCAGACCATACATCATTCTATTTAAATGATATTCCAGTGTTGCATTTTTTTACTGGACAACATTCTGATTATCACAAGCCAGAAGATGATTATCATTTAATTAACTACGATGGTTTAAATGAAATATCAAAATATATTTTAGATCTAATTCTAGATTTAAATGATAATGGAAAATTAAAATTTAGCAAAACAAATGATCAAAATAGTAGAATGTCTCCAAAATTTAATGTTACGTTAGGTGTTATGCCTGATTATTTATTTGATGGAGAAGGGATGAAAATTGACGGTGT
>Ga0208130_1000303_pt1 | contig 26588 bp, 28 predicted proteins | sample ETNtaG_31_FD_185771 | JGI IMG/M metagenome (GOLD analysis project Ga0208130, IMG submission 185771) | Marine microbial and viral communities from oxygen minimum zone, Eastern Pacific Ocean - ETNP201310SV78 (SPAdes) (version 2) | ecosystem: Environmental > Aquatic > Marine > Oceanic ... | reverse complement strand
TTATAATAGAACAGCTCAATTAAATTATTTTTTCCAATCTGAATTCCAAAATCCTAAAAACATAGGAACATTTTTTTGATAAATTTTATAATCAGGATATTTTGCCGAGCTTATTCCTTCACTAAATTGAGCACTATTATAAAATAAAATGACTAGAAGAATACAACCAATTATTGACCAGTTGAAAACATTACCGGTAGCTGAAATACTAAAAAGGTAGAAAACAATCCAAATAAGTTGTTCAGATGTAAAGTTTGGATGTCTTGATATTGACCATAATCCAGTGGAAACGAATCCTCTTTTATAATCTCCAGTAAGCTTTTCACCTAAGTCTATTTTCGCATATTTTTTAGTTTGAAAATTATATTGCTGCTGGTCAGAAATAGTTTCTGTAATAATAAAAACCAACATTAATAATGCTATTATATAATCATAAATATTTATATCATTTGTTCCCTGCCAAGCAGCCAAAATTGGTAAAGTTGTAAGAAAAACTAGTCCCATTTGGTATAAACAAATGAAAAATAAATTAAATACAGCCCAATTTAATCTTGGTCTTAAAAATGGTGCTATTCTTTTTAATTCTTTCCACCTATAATCTTCTTCTCCAACCCAAAAATAAATACTGTAACCACCCCTCCTTCCGAAGTTATAACTCAATCTAAGCCCCCAAATTGTGGCGACAATAGACATTAAAATCATTCTAGGATCATATCCTGATTCGGCTGTAAAATACCAAACGTAGAATATAGGTATTGTACTCCACAATTTATCTACTTGACTGTAATTTTGGAAGATCTCACTTACAACAAAAGCTACTAATGAGGCTCCAATGTAAACTTTGAATAAAAATATTAATGTTTCAAGTTGCTGATCATTAAAATTTAAATTGAAAGTATCTGCATAGAAAACCAAATAGACTAAAAACAATAAAGAAAAAACTGTGATTATAATTTTTTTTGCCATAAATGATTTTCGAAAATAAGTAAAATTTGCAATATGAGGGAGAATTCCGATATTTGATATATGGCTGTGAACTGTAATGAAGGTACTTTAAGTGTCTATATACCAGATCAATATAATCCATGGGATATTTCAAAGATTTTATTCTTATTTAGAAGAATTGGATTTAGTGTTAAGTTTAAAGAAGTTAAAAATTATTTAAACTTTAATCCAAGTGACTTAATTGATCAAATATTCGAGGAAGCTCTAAACATGCCTGTATCACCTGATCCAGGCTGGGCAAATTTTGACAATGCAGACTTCACAGCATCTGGAAAAAACAGAGGAGCTTTTTTTAGAGATCATCAGAAAATAGTTTTTGAAGATTTTTTAAATAATGGCTTTAGAGAAAGATTAACTCTTTTTTGGAGTAATCATTTTGTAACTGAGTATTATATGTATAATCACCCTGCATACACATTCAGATATTATAATAATCTACAAAAATATGCACTAGGTAACTTCAAAGAGTTTGTCAGAATAATTGGTTTGGATGATGCGATGCTAATGTATTTAAATGGATATGAAAACAAAAATAATGCTCCAAATGAAAATTACTCAAGGGAGCTTTATGAATTATTTACTTTGGGTGAGGGAAATGGTTATACCCAAGATGATATAACTGAAACTGCTAGAGCATTAACTGGATACAATTCAAGACAAAACGGTGGTCCAATCACTTTTAATCCTAATAGATTTGATGATAATGATAAAACAATTTTTGGTAGAACAGGTAATTGGGATTATGATGATGTGATTGATATACTATTTGAAGAAAAAAGTGATTTGATATCAAATTTTATCTGTACAAAGATTTATAAGCATTTTGTAAGCCCTAATGTCAATGATCAAATAATATCTGAGCTTTCATCTGAGTTTATTCAAAATAATTTTGAATTACTGCCAATATTTAAAAAGTTATTTAAAAGCGAACACTTTTTTAATTCTGATGCAAGTAATGTAATCATTAAAAGCCCAATAGATTTAATGGTTTTTATTGAGAAAGAATTTGACTTTATAAAACCAAATAATTTTACTGCAAGTCTTACAAATTATCTGAGAGCTAGGACTATGGATATGGGTCAGCAAATTCTTAATCCCATTGATGTAGCTGGTTGGCAAGAAAATCATGATTGGATATCAACAGGTACCCTCCCAATGAGATGGGAATTTGGAGATTATCTATTAAATAGATATTACGCTGGTAATAAGGATCAATTTAGAACTTTATTAAAGGATATGATTGGAGATAACCAAGATAATCCTGAAACTATTGTAAGAACTGTTAAAGAATATATGTTTTGTAATTATGAAATTTTAGAAGATGAATTAAATGATGCTGTTTCAATATTTAAAGGAGATATTCCAGATAATTATTTTGATGGTGGAGGCTGGACAATTGATGACAGTACTGTCCCAAAGCAATTTTATGATTTGCTAAGATTTTTTGTAACACTTCCTGAATTTCAATTAAAATGAGCAAGAAATATTTAAATTCTGAAAAGCATCATAAAGAACATTCTAAATGGGATAGAAGGGGTTTTATGAAAGTACTAGGATTAGCTGGAGCTGGATCTATATCCTTAGGCAGCACAAATCTTTCTGTTTTAAATTCAAATTTTATAACGAATGCGCTATCAGATTCATTATCTGATAGAGTTCTTGTTTTAGTTAGACTTAAGGGTGGTAATGATGGATTGAATACAATTATACCATTATCACAATATGATACCTACGTATCAAAAAGGCCAACCCTTCACATCCCAAACAATAAAATAATTAAACTAGATGATAATCACGGGATACCTGATTATATGTCTAATCTGATGCCCTTTTGGAATGATGGAAAGATGAAGGTAGTTAACGGAGTTGGATATGAAAGTCAAAATTTATCTCATTTTACTTCATCTGATTATTGGGCAACTGGATCTACTAATAAAAGTGAAATGATTTCAACTGGATGGTTAGGAAGATATTATGACGAAAAACATTTTGATTTCAACATGAACCCCCCCGAAAAACCAATTGCAGTTCAAATTGGAAGTAATGCAAATTTAATTTTTAGTGGTGCCCAAAGGTCATATGCATTTGCTGTTGCTAATGAATCAAGACTTGAAAGGGTCGCCGAAAGAGGAGAATTTTTTGGTTTGGAAAATTTACCTGATTGTACTCATGGAGATCAATTAGAGTATTTGAGACGAGTTACTAATACAACTTATGATTATGCTAAAGTCATAAATGAAGCTTTTAAAAATTCATCAGACGCTGATACATATGATAATGAGATTGGGTTAGAAAAGCAGCTGAGATTAGTAGCTAGATTAATAAAAGGCGGACTTGGATCTAAAATATACATGGTTTCTATTGGTGGTTTTGATACTCACGGGAATCAATCATTAACACATGAAGTTTTACTTACATATGTTGCAGATGCAATCAAGAAATTTTATGATGATTTAAATTATGAAGGACTAGATTCAAAAGTGCTTTCAATGACATTCTCAGAATTTGGAAGAAGAGTTAAGGAAAATGGATCTCAAGGAACAGATCACGGATCAGCGGCACCAACCTTACTTTTTGGCCCAGCTCTTAGGGGGAGTGGAATAATTGGAGATTGGCCAAGTCTTGACAACTTAAATCGAAGAGGTAATATGTATAATAGTATAGATTTCAGATCTATATACCAAGCAATTTTAAAAGATTGGTTATGTGGTGATTCTGAATATATAGACAAGGCAATGTTAGGAAACGAATATGATGCGCTGGGACTTGGTTTTGGATGCGATGATCTGGATATTGTAGATTATAATGATTTATTCAACTATCATCACCCGATTTACACTAACTCTGCAAACACCGTTAATTTAAACTTAAGGATTAAACAAACTCATAAAGTCAATATAAGGATATATGATATTTTGGGTAGACACATAAATACTGTCTTTGAAGGAGAATTAACTAATGGGGAACATTCATTCCCACTAAGCCACAATCAAGGAGGAAAAATTTCTTCAGGACAATATTTTTATAGAATTGGTATTTCGGGTGGACAAACTTTAAGTAAATCCTTTGTAGTTAGATAGAACTAAAAATTGATTCCATTTTCTTTTCTTCTTCCTCAGCTAGGTCTTTATCAACTAGAATTCTACCACTATGCTCATCAGTTATAAGCTTTTTTCTTGAGGCTATATCTAACTGAACTTGAGGAGGTATAACAAAAAACGAACCTGCAGAAGCACCTCTTTCAACTGGAACTACAGCGAGACCATTTTTTACACTAGATCTAATTTTTTTGTATGAGTTCAAAAGGGATTCGTCAATTTTTGATTCAAATTCACTTGATTTTTTAATCAAACCATTTTCTTCCTTTTCAGTTTCTTTCATAATTGCATCAAGCTCTCCTTTTTTATGCTTTAAATGCGTATTCCTATCATCCTTGAGCTGATTAGTCTCATCTAATTTTTCAGTTTTTTGTTCAATTTGAGCTTTTACTTCATTGATCTGTTTTTCACTGTACTCAATTTCTAATTCCTGATATTCAATTTCTTTACTAAGAGACTCAAAAGCTCTGTTATTTCTAACATTTTTTTGTTGATCGTTATATTTTTTGATCATCGCTTTTGATTCTTCAATCTTATTAAGTTTTTCTTTGATTAAATTTTCTAATTCTTCAATTTCAGCATTAACTTTGTCAACTCTCACCTCAAGACCAGCAACCTCATCTTCTAAATCTTCAACTTCAAGTGGTAGTTCACCTCTAACACTTCTTAATTTATCAATTCTTGAGTCAATTAATTGTAGATCATAAAGAGCTCTTAGCCTTTCTTCAACTGAGTATTCAACTTTTTTTGCCATATTAATAATAATTTACAGGATTTGTCCTACTTTTTGCAATAACGCATGCAAACTTAGGAATTTTTTTATTAAGATAATTCAAAATCAACTCCTTTGTATATTTTTCACTTTCATAGTGACCAATATCTACCAGCAACATTTTATTATTAGATTTAAAAAAATCGTGATATTTTAAATCTGCTGTTACATAGCAATCAATATTTTTGTTTAATGCTTCTTCGATAGCGAAGCTTCCAGAACCCCCCAAAACACCAATTCTTTTAATGTTATTTCCCAATAGATTACTATGACGAAGATTAGATATCTCCATTTTATCTTTTAAGAAATTTAAAAAATCTGTCTCTGTTTTTTCGATCTCCAAATCACCAATCATACCCATTCCAATATTTTCTTTTTCATCCTTTTTCATCATTATTTCAAGATTTTTTAAGCCTAATCTTTTTGCAATTTGAAAACTTACTCCCCTAGGATTATTATCAAGATTTGTGTGTATGGCATATATATTAATATTATGCTTTAGCGCTTTAATAATAATTTCATCAACATATTCTTCACTTTTTAAACTTTCATCACCTTTATATAAAAAAGGATGAAATGTGATAATTAAATTGCAATTTTGATTGATAGCTTCATCTAAAATATTTTGAGTGGTATCTAATGTAATTAGAGCTTTTTCAATTATTGCACTTGGATCACCTACTAAGAGACCAACATTATCAAAGTCTTCAGCATTAGAAATAGGAGACCAATCCTCTAAAACATATTGGATATCAATTAATTTCATTGAAATTTTATATCAAATATAAAATTTATATTTTCGTCTAATGTCTCTATTGAGAATATTACTTTTCCCTATATCATTATTATACTTTTTGTATCAATTTATAAGAAATAAATTATATGATCTTAAATTGATAAAATATTATGAGTTTGATATTCCAATCATTTCAGTAGGTAATTTATCTGTTGGTGGTACAGGAAAGACTCCACTAGTAAATTATATTATTTCAATTTTAAAAAATGATTATAAAATTGGGTTTTTAAGTAGGGGATATGGAAGAGATTCATCTGGTTACATTTTAGCAAATGAAAGAAGTGATGTGATTGAAATTGGTGATGAACCTTACTTAATTAAAAGAAATCATAAGGGTGTAACCGTAGCTGTTGCTGAAAAAAGAGTAATTGGTATAAAAAACACCATAGAGAGGGTAGACAATATACAAATGTTTGTTCTTGATGATGCATTTCAGCACAGAAATTTAAAATGTAGTTTAAACATAGTTTTATCAAAATTTAGTAACCCATACTACAATGATTTTGTACTACCCACTGGAAATTTAAGAGAACCAAAATCAGGAATTAAAAGAGCTCAAATAATTATAATTTCAAAGTGTCCACCAGAATTAGAAATTAATAAGAGACAAGAAATAATTAAAAAAATTGCTCCCCTCTCACATCAAAAAGTATTTTTCACAACAATTGATTATAATCATTCTCTAAAAGGTAAGGATGAAATAAAAATTAAAGACTTAGTTGATTCACATATTCTTTTGGTAACTGGAATTGCTGATAGTTCAGAATTAGAAAAATTTTTAACAAAGAACAAAATAAGTTTTGATCACCTTAAGTTTAATGACCATCACAAATACTCTGACTTTGATATCAACACAATAAAATCGAAATCAATTGATAATAAGGTAATTACTACAAAAAAAGACTATTATAAAATAATAAATAATCAATCAATTGATAATATTTATTACATCGATATAAAAGTTAAATTTTTAAATGATGAGAATAATTTTAAATCTGAGATTTTAAATACCTTTAAGTAATGTGTTTTTGGGCTTTATAAGATGATCTAACAAGTGGTCCACTCTCAACATGAACAAATCCTAAATCCTCAGCAAATTTTTTATAGAAGTTAAATTCTGTTGGGTCAACAAAGTTCTTAACCGGAAGATGTTTCTTTGAAGGCTGTAAATATTGACCAATTGTTACAACATCAACCTTAGCTTTTCTTAGGTCTTTTATAGTTTGAACAACTTCTTCTTTTTTTTCACCAAAACCAAGCATAATACCAGACTTAGTTCTATTTACGCCCTTTGATTTTAAATAACTTAAAACTTCTAAACTTCTTTCGTATCTAGCTTGAATTCTAACCTCTCTTGTCAGTCTTTTTACGGTTTCGATATTGTGAGAAATTACTTCAGGCATCACTTCTACAATTCTGTCAAGGTGTTTATGAATACCTTGAAAATCTGGAATTAATGTTTCTAAAGTTATACCTGGGTTTAGCCTTCTTATACTTTTTACAGTTTCAGCCCAAATAATTGAACCCATATCAGTAAGATCGTCCCTGTCTACAGACGTAATTACAGCATGCTTAATACCCATTACAGAAATGGATTTAGCAACCTTTTCCGGTTCTTCCCAATCCACTGAAAGTGGTCTACCAGTTTTAACACCACAAAATCCACATGATCTTGTACATATGTTACCTAAGATCATGAAAGTAGCAGTGCCTTCTCCCCAACATTCACCCATATTAGGACAGCTTCCTGATGAGCAGATTGTATTTAATTTATACTTATCTACTAAGCCTCTTAAATTTGAATATTTTTTTCCTGTGGGTAGTTTTACCCTTATCCAATCAGGTTTTTTCTTAAACCCAAAATTATTTTTTGTAGAAATTTTTGATTCAGAATTTCTGTTTCTAATATCTAGTTTAACCCAGTTATTCGACTTGCTTTTTTTATGTTCAATTAATTTAGTTTCCAACGCAATTTATTGATATGCAAATATAAATGAATTTTAAATCAATGTTAAATACCATATTGAAAAAAATGTTAGAAAAATTATACCCAAAATTGAATAAATTTTCATTGCAAAATTTAGTCTATTTTCCTTGGGCATATACTTACTTGTTACTAGAGTGTAATTTAGGATAGCATATATTGGAGCTGTAACAAAGGATAAAATAGTTGCGACTCTAACTAAACTTCCCATTTCAGACATTAAAAAAACAAAAATCAAAAAAGTGCCAACAGATAGTAATATTAACCAGAAGGTGTATCCTCCCAATTTTTTGTAACCTAATAAGCTTAGTGATTTACCCATAGCTCTTGGTGAAGCATCAAGACAGGTAAGTGTTGTACTAAACATAGTTGTGAATGCAGCAATTGCTATAAGTAAAAACATATTTTCACCTAAACTGGATGTATATAAATTAATAAGTTGACCTGCAAATTCACCACCATTATTCGAAAAACTTTCACCAGAATTGTACATAACAAAAGCACCAAGACCAATAAAGCAAATACCTAAAACTACAGTGGTTAGGTAACCAATATTGAAATCAAATAGAGCAGTTTTATAGTTCATGGTTTTATCTAGTGATATTTTCTCTTTTGTCCATATTGATTGCCATATGGAAACATCTAATGGTGCTGGCATCCAGCCCATAAAAGCTGCAAGAAAAATTATTCCTTCAAAATTAGATGGCATAATTTGTTTGATCTCCACAGTTGCATTCGAATTTAGGTTAGCATAGAATACTGCTATAACAGTTGAAATACCGAGGATTAGAATAATTACCTTAATTAAATTATCTAGCAAACGATATTTTCCTATGATTAAAATTAACAAGCAAAAAATAATTATAATACCTGACCATAATGTAATGTTAGAGGTTATTCCAAATAGTTCTATTGCAAGGCCTGCAGTTACAATTGTGACTGCTGCTTGTATAGTAAAAATTGTTACAATAGATAAAGCCAAATATATAATTAAAACATAATTTCCAATTCTTTTATATCCGTCAAGTAATGTTTCACCCGTAGCATGAGCATATTTTGTTCCAAATAGGAAAAATGGGTATTTAAAAAAATTACATAGAAGAAGAGCCCAAATAAGACCAAATCCAAATTCTGCACCAGCTTTTGTAGATTGTACAAGATGCGAAACACCTATGGCTGCTCCTGCAAATAAAAGACCTGGTCCTAATTTTTTTAAATATTCTATCATTCTGATTTTAATTTTTCACTTAAAAGTTTTTTTGCTCTAAAAATTTTAATTTTTATTGTATTAACTGGTTGATTTAATTTTTCTGAAATTTCTTGAATGGATAAATCTTCCAAATATCTAAATTTTATTATATCTCTATACATCGGCTTAAGCTCATCAATCTTCACATTTAGATTTTCATAACTCTGTTTATTAATTAGATCTTGTTCAGGATTTAATTCATAAACTATATTTTCTATTTTTTGTGAATTAACTTCCTTAAACAACAGCTTCTTTTTTTTTAAGTAATCGGAATAATTGTTTTTAGCTATTGAAATTAGCCATGTTTTAAAATTATATTTTGGATCATACATTTTGATTTTTTCAAATGCTTTAGAAAATGACTTAATAGTAATTTCCTCTGAAATGTATTTGTTGGAAGTTTTCTTTAGAAGATAATTATAAACATAATCCCAATTGGAATTTAATAAATTGTCAAACGATGGCAATTCTTTTTTTGACATTAATAAATAAAATTCAATTAATTGAAATTCATTGTTGGCTTTTTGCAGTCATTTTCTTCGGGAAGTTTTCCACAAATTCCACATGGTTTATCACTATCCTTATTAAGAAAAGGATTGTTACTTGCACAAGTACCAGAAAATTTACCATCTTTTTTAAAGATTATTTTAACAGATATTCCAGCAAATGCTAGGGCTAGTAACAATATAGTTATTATATAGATTTCCATATCAAATAATATTCACCTCTTCTTCAAGCAAGATATCAAATTTTTCTCTAACAGTTTCTTTAATTTTTTGAGAAAAAGCATATATATCAATTCCTTTTGCATCTCCTAAATTTATAATAACTAATGCCTGTTTTTCATAAACTGAAACTTTTTTCTGTTTTATATCCTTAAAACCACATTTTTCAATCAACCACCCAGCAGGTATTTTATAATTTGATTTTCCAATATTATAGCTAATGATGTCTGGATATAAAGATTTAATTTTTTTTAATTTGAATTTATCAATTATTGGATTCTTAAAAAAACTACCTGCATTGCCGATTTTTTCATAATCAGGAAGTTTTTCTTTTCTAATATTGCTAACAGATTGAGCTATCCTCTTTATTGTTGGATTTTTTATTCCGTTTTCCTCTAAATCATTTTTTAAGGAATAATATTCGGAGTTTATTTTGTGGATTTTTTTCGTTAGCCTAAGTGTAACATTAGTAATAATAAATTTATTTTTTAAATCTTTTTTGAAAATTGAACTCCGGTATGAAAAATTGCATTCTTCATTTTTAAATATTTTTAATGAACAATTGTCTCTGAAAACACCTCTACAATTTTCTATTACTTCACTGATTTCTTTACCATAGGCTCCAATATTTTGAATTGGAGCACTTCCAACATTACCTGGAATTGATACCAAATTTTCTATACCACCAAAATCATTTTCAATACACCACCATACAAGTTCATTCCAGTTTTCTCCGGCACCAACTGAAATTAAAACCTCATTATCATCCTCATTTATTATTTCAATTCCCTTGATATCAATTTTAAGTACAGGGTAATCAACATCTTTTTTAAATAATATATTGGTACCTCCACCAAGAATTAATAAACTTTTACTTTTATTTTTTTCAAGAAATTCTACAATCTCCTTTTCAGATTCAACACTTACAAAATCTTTAGCATAAGCATCTACGCCAAATGAGTTGTACGGCCTTAAGGAGATTTTTTTCAAATGCGTTATTGCAGAATTTAAATATTATTTTTTTCTTCGTCCTCTTCCTCGTCTTCTTCCTCAAGGACCTCACCTTTTATCCTAAGTACAATTGATGAGTTTTTAGAATTTGAAACAACAGAGATTGCTTTCATAAAAATACCAACTCTTTTGGTGTCGTATTCAACTTCAATTTCGCCAGAATCACCAGGTTCGATTGGTTTTTCAGGTTTTTTTGGTATGGTACAACCACATGAGGATGAAATTCTTTTAAATATAAGTGGAGCAGTTCCAACATTTTTAAATTTAAAAACTCTTTTACCATCAGATTCAAATTCAACCTCACCATAATCTATAGTTGTAACTTCAAACTTAATTTCTGCTTGTTTTTCTTGAGAAAAAATAAAAAAAGAGATGAATAATGTTATAAATGTGAGAGCTGAATTTTTCATTTTTAATAATTTATTTAAAAATAATTCTTTTAAATCCTTTTACAAAAATTATTTTCCCTTTTAAATCTTTAACTAGTTGGTTACTTTTGTATAAATTAATGAAATGGGAATTGAAAAAGTTTACAATGCTAGACAAGTAGAGGCTGAATGGTTGGAAAGATGGGGCGAAAAAGACTTGTTCAAGTCGGTTCCTGATCACAGAACACCTTACACAATAGTTATTCCTCCACCAAATGTCACAGGAATTTTACACATGGGTCACATGCTCAACAATACGATTCAAGATATTCTTATAAGAAGGGCAAGACTAAGGGATTTTAATGTTTGTTGGGTGCCAGGCACAGATCATGCATCAATTGCCACAGAAGCAAAAGTTGTAAAAATGCTAAGAGATCAAGGAATTACTAAGAGTGATATAAGCAGAGAAAAATTTTTAGATCATGCTTGGGAATGGACAAATAAACACGGAGGCTTAATACTAAATCAGTTGAAAAGAATTGGGTGCTCCTGTGACTGGACTAGAACTAAATTTACTTTAGACGAAGATTTATCAGATTCTGTCATTGATACATTTATTAGACTATTTGATGAGGGATATCTTTATCGTGACAAAAAAATTGTTAACTGGGATCCAGAGGCAAAAACAACTCTATCAAATGAAGAGGTAATTTACAAGGAGGAAGAGACTGAACTTTATTATTTAAAATACAAAATAGTAGGTTCAAATGATTATTTGTCAATTGCAACAACTAGGCCTGAGACTATTTTTGGGGATACAGCTGTAGCTGTAAATCCGAATGATAAAAGATATAAAAAGTTAAAAAATAAGAAACTAATAGTTCCGATAGTAAATCGTGAAATTCCAATTGTTTTTGATGATTCAGTTGAAATTGATTTTGGAACAGGATGTTTAAAAGTTACACCGGCCCATAGTGAAAAGGATTTTTTAATTGGAAAAAAACACAATCTAGAAATAATTGATGTTTTTAATGATGATGCTAGCTTAAATGAACATGCCATGGACTTCGCAGGGAAAGACAGATTTAAAGTTAAAAAGGAAATTATTGAGAAATTAAATGATGAAGGTTTAATATCTAAAATCGAGAATTATAATCATAATATAGCTCTTTCCGAAAGAACTAGTTGTGTTGTAGAGCCAAAGTTATCATTACAATGGTTTGTTAAGATGAAAGAATTAGCTAAACCTGCACTTGATGCAGTATTGTCTGGTGAAGTTAAATTTCATCCAAAAAAATATATTAATGTTTATCGCAATTGGATGGAAAATATAAGGGATTGGAATATTTCAAGGCAGCTTTATTGGGGACACAGAATACCTGTTTTTTATCTAAAGACAGATAACTCAAAATTTGTTGTAGCTAAAAATATTAAAGAAGCATTAAAAAAGTTTAAATCAAAATTTGACAACCATGATATCACTATAAAAGATCTTATTCAAGATGATGACGTTTTAGACACATGGTTTTCATCATGGCTATGGCCCATAAGCGTTTTTGATGGTGTTAGAGAACCTGAAAATGAAGATATAAATTATTACTATCCAACATCTGACATAGTTACTGGCCCTGATATTTTATTCTTTTGGATAGCTAGAATGATAATGAGTGGATATTATTTTAGAGGTAAAAAACCATTTAACAATGTATATTTTACAGGTCTTGTTAGGGATGAAAAAGGAAGAAAAATGTCAAAGCAGTTGGGTAATTCACCTGATCCAATTGAACTTATTGAAAATTATGGTGCTGATGGTGTAAGAATTGGTTTATTATTTTCTGCACCTGCAGGAAATGACTTATTGTTTGATACAAAACTGTGTGAACAAGGGAAAAATTTTTCAAACAAAATATGGAATGCATTTAGGTTAATTAATGGTTTTGAAACTTCTAATGAAAAAGACCAGGAATTACATGAAATAGCAGCAATAAAATGGTTTAACGAGGAGCTAAATTTAAAAATTAATGCTATAAATAATGCCTTTGATAAATTTAAAATTTCAGAGGCCCTAATGATTACTTACAAATTGGTCTGGGATGACTTTTGTTCAACTTTTTTGGAAATAGTAAAACCAAAGTTTGGAGAAAAAATATCTCAAAAAACAATCACGGAAATTAACTCATTATTTAATAAAATTTTATCCATTTTACATCCATTTATGCCTTTTATATCATCTGAGATTCAAAGTAAGTTTATTCATAAAGATCAAAATTTAGAGTGGCCAAAAAGTCGTAATGCTGATAATAAAATCATTGGAAACTTTGAACACGTTAATGAATTGATAACTAAGGTTAGAAATTTTAAGAAAACTAATAGTATAGGCTTTAAAGACTCTATCAAGATATATTATCAAAATAAAATTTTAGATGGTCAACTAAAAAGTGTTTTGGAAAAACTAACTAATTGTGAATTAATTCAATCCAAAAAAAATGAATCCTCAAAAATGAATTCTATATTGGTAGGAAAACATAATTATTTTATAGAATCAGACAAAAAGCTAAGTGAAGCTGATATTTTAAAAGTTAAAGAAGATTTAGATTATAATATTGGATTTAAAAATATTTTAGAAAAAAAATTGTCAAATAAAAAATTTGTAGATAATGCACCCAATCAAGTTATAGAAAATGAAAAGAAAAAACTTGATGATATAAACTCCAAGATATCTAGCTTGGAAAACAAACTAAATAGTTTAAGTAATTAAAATTCGGAAATTATATCCTCGCCACCTCTAACATGCTGATTGATTTCAATATTCAAAATTGAATCAACAGGTAGGAATAGGTCTACTCGCGAACCAAACTTAATGAAACCCGCATCTTTACCTTGTGTAACATTTTCACCAACTTCGGCATAGTTTACAATACGTCTAGCCAATGCACCTGCAATTTGTCTGTAAAGAATTTTTCCAACAACTTTATTCTCTAATACAATTGTTGTTCTTTCATTTTTTTCTGATGATTTTGGATGCCATGCTACCAAATATTCTCCTGGGTGATATTTACTAAATTTGACTTTACCTGATATTGGATATCTAGTAACATGAACATTAAATGGTGACATAAAAATAGAAACTTGGAGTCTCTCATCCTTAAAGTATTCCTTTTCATAAACTTTTTCAATATTAACCACTTTTCCATCTACGGGAGAAATTATATGTTTCTCATTAATAATTGTATTGCGAACAGGGTTTCTAAAAAACTGTAGGATTAATAGAAGAATTAATATTGAGACTGATTGAAGTATTAATTTAATTAAGCCATCATCAAGGATATACTCAAGAAGTAATATATCAGCTATAACAGCAAATAAAAAAATTAAAATTATAGTATGACCTTCTTTGTGAAACATTTGCTATAAAAACTGGAAGATAAAATATAGAATTGGAAATGAAAAAATTATACTATCTAATCTATCATATATACCTCCATGACCGGGAAGTAATTTTCCAAAATCTTTGATTTTTAATTCACGTTTTATTTTGGATTGTACTAAATCCCCCAGAATTGCAAAAAAACATGTTAAAATACAAAGTATTACTATCAATATTGTACCTAAATCGCTTATGTATGATGAAATTAAAAATCCATATAAAATTGAAAAAATCATTGAAGCTACTGCGCCTTCAACAGTTTTTTTTGGAGATAGGGATTCAAATAGTTTTGTTTTTCCATAATTAACACCAATTAAATATCCTACGCTATCTATTCCCCATATCAAAAATAAATATGCTAAAATTACTTTTTTAATATCAATAAAATCGAAAGACATAATCGAATAAATTATTACTAGGAATGAAAAAATAACTCCAAATAATGGCCATGCTTTACTTATTTTCTTGTACTTAAAGAGTTTTTTATTTAGAAATAGACAATAAAGATGAATAATAGATAATAATATAGTTACAAAAAGAAAAAGAAAGATTAAGGTTCCAATATCTTCAATTGATATTTCACTACTCACAATTGGTAATAATCCAAAAGTAATGCTTAAAAATAATGGAAGAAATTCTGTATTCATAAAAAGTCCCGGAGCAAGCCCATATCTGGAACCATATTTAATAAACTCGAAATGCCCCTCATCTTTTCTTAAAACTTTTCCATATTCAATAATTATAATAACACAGAATAATATCAATAGTATGATAAACGATTTGAAACCATAGTAAATCGATCCAAGAATGGCCAATACATAAAAAATTGATGAAATAATTCTGGGAAATAAGTCTTTCATTACAAATCTTCCAGTAGAATCAAATATAAATTTTTAGCACTAGATCCATAGGTTAGAAAATTTAGATCCTCACCATCTCCTTTATTAAAGTTTTTGATGGATGTTATGTTTGAGGGTAAGTTATTTGAGTATTTTATTCTTATACCCTCGAGTCCTTTACTTAAAGTTTCTGATAATTGACTTGTTCTAGCCATAACAATTATATTGTTTGGTAAATCATTTGACTTATATGACTGAATTTGTTTCGCACTAACTAGTATACTACCATCCTTCGCAACAAGAAATTCACAATCAGTAATGAACAAATTAGAGTTCAGATTAGATTTGTTAAATTTTAGTTGATTATTGGGTATAAAATTATTTGTAAAGCCATCGTTGAAACACAAAATACTTTTTTCGGCCCAATCGTTTTCCTCAATAATTTTGTTAAAATAGTCTTCACATTCAGATGAATCCGTAGCATACAAAAATTTGCCTCCATTTGAGCTAAAATTTAATGTGAATTTATCCTCTACTAACTCATCTTTCTTTGGGAGGTACTTGTATTCTTCTTCACTTAAATCCTTTTCTTGATTAGATTTTTTGGAACCAAAAAATGATTGAAAAATTTTCTTCAATTGTGTTATTTACTATAAAGATAGTAATTAAAGAAAGTTATTGAAAAAAGTTATTTTTTTTCTGCGAGCTTTTTATCTTCAAAAGGCCGATCCCCAAAAATTCTCACTAAGTCCTCTTTAAAAATAACTTCTTTTTCCAAGAGATAATTAGCCAACTCTTCAAGTTTCTTTTTATGTTTTTTCAATAAACTAATTGCTCTTTTAAATTGGGTTTCAATTATGTTAGAAATTTCTTTATCTATGATTTGAGCAGTTGTATCGCTATATGGTTTTGTAAATCCATAATCATTTTGACCAGATGAATCATAATAAGTTAAATTTCCAATTTTATCATTAAGTCCATAAACTGTTACCATAGACCTAGCTTGTTTTGTTACTTTTTCAAGATCGCTTAATGCTCCTGTCGAAATTTTATTAAAAATAACTTTCTCCGCAGCTCTTCCACCCAATGCGGCACACATTTCATCGAGAATTTGTTCAGTGCTAACAATTTGTCTTTCTTCAGGGAGGTACCAAGCAGCTCCAAGAGATCTTCCCCTTGGAACAATTGTTACTTTTACTAATGGAGCAGCATGCTCCAACATCCAGCTTACTGTTGCGTGACCTGCCTCATGGTATGCTATGGTTTTCTTTTCTTTTGGTGAAATTATTTTATTTTTCTTTTCAAGTCCTCCAACAATTCTATCAACCGCATCTAAGAAATCTTGTTTACCAACAGATTTTTTGGACTTTCTTGCAGCTATCAATGCAGCTTCATTACAAACATTAGCTATATCAGCTCCAGAAAATCCAGGTGTTTGTTTAGATAAAAAATCTACATCTAAGTCTTTTGATTTTTTCAGTGGCTTTAAATGCACTTCAAAAATTTCTTTTCTTTCTCTAACATCAGGGAGGTCAACATAAATTTGTCTATCAAATCTACCAGCTCTCATTAGTGCTTTATCTAATACATCAGCACGGTTAGTAGCTGCCATAACTATGACATTTGTATTCGTTCCAAATCCATCCATTTCAGTCAATAGCTGATTCAAAGTGTTTTCTCTTTCATCATTAGAACCAGTTATACTGTTTTTACCTCTTGCTCTTCCTATGGCATCAATTTCATCAATAAAAATGATTGAAGGAGATTTTTCTTTAGCTTGTTTAAACAAGTCACGTACTCTAGATGCACCCACACCAACAAACATTTCGACGAAATCAGAACCTGAAAGAGAAAAGAAGGGAACTTTAGCTTCACCAGCCACTGCTTTAGCCAATAATGTTTTTCCTGTTCCTGGTAAACCAACTAGCAAAGCTCCTTTTGGAATTTTTCCACCTAATTTTGTATACTTAGAAGGACTTTTCAAGAAATCAACTATTTCTTTGACCTCTTCCTTTGCTCCTTCTAAACCAGCAACATCTTTAAAAGTTACTTTTGTATCCTTACTTCCATCAAAGAGTTTGGCTCTTGATTTACCAATACTAAAAATTTGAGATCCGCCAGCACCAGCTCCACCAGACATTCTTCTCATAAAAAAGATCCAAAGCCCTATTAAAATAATAAGTGGAAGAAAACCAATAAGTACATCAAACCATTTATTTTCAATTGTTCTAAATTCATAATTAAAAACAATGCCGTTGTTTTCAGCATTTTCCAATTTTCTTTGAAATAATTCAAGGTCTCCAACCTCAAAGTTATAGTGTGGACCAACTAGATTTCTTTGACCAAGAAAGTTGTCTTTAGCAACATCACGATGGATGTCATTCATCAGGGCATTTTCAGTTAGAGTTACCTCAGCTAGAGTTTTATTTATTATTGTAATTTTTGAAACCTCACCTGTGTTTAAATACTTTTCGAACGTTGAAATATTTATTTTTTTTGTTCCAGAGAAATTACTGCTATTCCCTAGGTATGAAAAAATTATAAATACAGAGATTATTAATCCATATATCCAGTATGTAGAATTTTTTTGTTGATTTAAATTGTTTTTCTTTTTGTTCATAAATTCTTGTCTAATCTAATTATTTTTGCTTCTCCCCACAACTCTTCTAAATCATAAATTTCTCTAAATTCTTTCTTAAAAATGTGAACAACTATATCAACGTAATCTAGTAGAACCCAATTTTTATTTTCTAAACCTTCAATATTTAAAGGTTTTTCTTTAATGTTTTTGCTCACGACTCTTTTGATTGAACTAGAAATTGCATTTACTTGTGTATTAGATTGACAATCACATATCACAAAATATTTACATATAGTGTTTTCTATTTCCGTAAAGTCGATAATACTAATATTTTCACCTTTGACATTTTCGATTCCTTTTACAATATTAGTTAACGTTTTATCCTTAATTTGCATTAATAATCAGTTCAGATGAAATTAATCAAACTTAATGCCATTGATTCCACTAATGAATATATTAAAAAAATTAAATCAAATGTATCTGATAAATTTTTTTGTGTATATACTTACAGTCAGACAAACGGTAAGGGACAAAGAGGTAATATTTGGGAATCTGAACCCAACAAAAATATATGTATTTCACTCTATTATAAACCTTTAACTTGCGAACCAAACTATACTAGTTTTAAATTAAATATGCTAGTAAGTCTGATTATTTTAGAATTTTTTGAAGAATTAAAAATACCTAAACTTAAGGTCAAATGGCCGAACGACATTTTGTCAGATGGAAAAAAAATTTCAGGAATTTTAATTGAAACCGCACTAAGGTCAAATAATAGTAATGATTATATAATAGGAATAGGGCTAAATATTAATCAAAATAATTTTGACAATATCAATAATGCAAGCTCAATTAAAAATATCACTGGAATCGATTATGATTTAAATCATTTGACAATTAGATTAATAAATTTTTTTGAAGACCTAGATAATCGCTTTAATCAGAATTCAATTGATGATATCAAATCTGAGTATGTTAATAATCTTTATGGAAATAATTCTGTTATGAAATTTGCCAATGATCAAAAAGAGTTGCATGGTAAAATCATAGATGTAATTTCTGAAAATAAGATAAAATTACTTGTAAATGATAAGGAAATAGTTTTTAGTAGTGGAGATTTAAAACTGATTTTTTAAAATTTTAAATCTTCAATTTTATTTCTTAGCGAGTCTATAAATTTCTCCAAAGGATTTTTTATCATCATTTCAATCATAGACGAAAATTTTCCATCAAATTTGACATTTACTACTGAGGAATTTTCATCAATTGAATTTATTGATATTAAAATTTTAAAATTTAGATTACTATCATTTGAAATTAATTTTACACAGGAATTAATATTATCTTCAACTAATTCTAGACAAATGTTAGGCATACTGCCAATTTTAATTTTGAATTGATTTTCGTTAAGCTTTTCAAAATTTCTAATTTCATTACCAAGAATTGCTTCATAATTATCAATTTTAATTACGTAGTCATAAATCTCATTACTAGAATACAATAAAGGTTTTGTTTCTCTAATTATTTCCATTATTTATTCCAATTTTCAGGGTCAGACCTCCATTTTTTTAATTCATCAATTTCCTTACTAGAAATATAATTTTGCTGAGCTGCATATTCAATTAAAAAATTATATGAGCAAAGGGAATAATAATTTATTCTTTTAGATTCAAAATTAGCTTTTGATATGTCAAAATTATAATTAAAAATACTCACTAAACCTTGAACATTTAAGTTTTCTTCAATTAGTGAATCGCATGCTTCTAAGCTACTTTTTCCAGTACTAATCAGATCCTCAATAACTATCACTCTTTGATTTTTTTGAAAATAACCTTCGACACTATTTTTTCGACCATGTTTTTTTCTACCCGATCTTACATATATGAAAGGTTTATTTAACTTGTTAGCTACCAACATTCCAATGCCAATTGCACCAGTCGCAACTCCGGCAATTACATCAAAATTGGAAAAATTCTCCTCAATTTGAGAAGATAAGTATTCACATATCAAATCTCTAACTTTTGGATAAGACAGAATTGTTCTATTATCGCAATAGATAGGAGATTTCCATCCAGAAGCCCATGTAAATGGATTTTTGGGATTCAATTTAATTGCATTAATTTGTAAGAGAAGTTTAGAGGTTTCCTTGGCGATAAATTCGTCTTTGACCATCACACAAATGTATAAAGTTTTTGTCAATAGATTATCAATTGTTCTCACATCAGATAAAAATTATCTAGATCATTCTAGAGCTTTTTTATTATCAAGTATCACTATTAAAGAAATTGTAAAAAAACTAAAACTGAATGATGAAATTTTTTTATATCATCCTAATAAAAAAAAGCTATTAAAAGAGTTCAAAAAAAAATTAAAAACAATTGTAGCAGCAGGTGGAATAGTAAAGAATGATGAAAACCAAATCCTATTCATTTTTAGGAAAGGAAAATGGGATCTTCCAAAAGGAAAAATTGAAAAGAATGAAAAAATTGATGATGGGGCATTGAGGGAAGTTATTGAGGAAACTGGGGTTAAAAAAATAAAAATAGATAGATTTTTTGATACAACATATCATATAATTAAAACTCAGAAACAGTACTTTTTGAAAGAGACTCATTGGTATAAAATGAAATCAAATTATAAGGGTAAACTCAAACCTCAAAAAAGTGAGGGAATCAGAAGTGTTAGATGGAAAAAAATTAAGGAGGCTAAAGAAATAAAGAAAAAAACCTTCAGAAATATTTCGATAATTCTAACTACCTATTTAAAAGAATTTTAGAAATGTTTTCAGGGATGAGTTCCTTATAATCACCATTGTTTTCAATTAATTCTCTTACAATAGAGCTACTTATAAATGAGGTTTGAGCAGATGTCAGAAGGAAAACAGTTTCAATTTTTGATAAAAGTCTATTTGTTCTTGCTATAGCTTTCTCAAATTCAAAATCACCGTTATTACGTACACCTCTAACAATAAAATTTGCATTAACATTTTTACAAAAATCAATTGTTAGACCCTCATAACTCATAACTTTTACATTATCTGATTCTCCAACTACGCTTTGGATAAAGCTTATTCTATCCTCAACACTGAACATAGATTTTTTATCACTGTTTTTGCCAATTCCAATAATGACCTCATCAAAAATTAATTTGCTCCTGTTCAGAATATCTAGATGTCCAAGGGTAAAGGGATCAAAAGTTCCTGGAAAAATAGCCTTTCTCATTTTTTAAAATTTTTTAAAGTATCCTCAATCATGTATGTAAAAAGTTTTCTCAAAGATATATTATTCATCTTAACTTGTTTTGGGAAGATACTTTGTTCAGTCATTCCGGGAATTGAATTAACTTCTAATAGGAATGGAGTATCTCCTATAAATATAAAGTCTGACCTTGAAAACCCTCTCATATTCAACTTTACATAAATTTCTTTTGCAGCTTTTTCAACATTTTCTTTTTGAATTTCATTTATTCTTGCAGGACTGATCTCTTCATGCTTTCCCTCATATTTCGCCTCATAATCAAAAAAATCATTGGTTGTAGCTATTTCTGTAATTCCAAATACTTTAATTTCATTCTCATAATTCATAACCCCAACTGAAACTTCTTTACCATCAAGAAATTGTTCAACTAAAACCTCACTATCAAATTCAAAGGAATTTTCAATTGCAATTTCAAGTTCTTTAACATTATAAACTTTTGAAATACCATAGCTGCTTCCTGAATTATTTGCCTTTACAAAAAGTGGAAATTTTAATTCTTCTCCAATTTTTTCATATGAAAAGTCTGTGTTCTCTTTTATCAAAATAGAATTTGCAGTTCTGATATTATTTTTTCTTGCAAACTCAACACAACTTTTTTTATTAAACGTCAATAGAGCAACTTCTGATGAAGGACCAGTATATGGTATATTAAGATTATCAAAATATTTTTGAATTACTCCATCTTCACCAGGGGTTCCATGTATCATGACAAAAACAAGTTCAAAGTTTATTTCAACATCATTAACAGTACAATTGAAATGTTCCCTATCGATTGGATAATTTACACCATCTGAGTTTACCAAATTCCAATTGTCTTTATCAATAATTACCTTGTATGGATTATAAAGATTTGAGTCAATATGATTAAATACAGTAGTTCCACTCTTTACTGATATATCATGCTCACTTGAGTATCCACCCATTATAACAGCGATATTTTTTTTCATCAAAAAATATGTTTTATTAAACATTTTAAAGATACTTATTTATATATATTTGTTTTTAAAGTTTTGAATGAAGTTTTTTTACAGTAAAGTATTTATAAAGCAACTTTTTTTAGCTACTATTATTTTCTCATTAATAGTATTAGCCTCAATAGTTTTTTTATTTTTTTATACTAATCAAACAAGCAGGGTTGTGGTCCCTGACTTAGTGGGTGTAAGTATTAATGAAATTGATGAATTAATAATTGAAAGTAATCTTAGATATGAAATAATTGATTCCTCTTTTTACAATGAGGAATTTGATAAAAATACTGTAATCGAACAAATTCCAATTGCAAATAAAGAGGTTAAAAAAAATAGAAAAATTTATCTAACAACTAATCCATCCTCATACGGTGATGTAATCTTACCTGAAATAATACAATTGACAAAGAGAAATGCCGTTACAACACTTATGGCATTAGATCTTGAGATAGGTGAATTTATTTATGAGAATAATATTGGAAAGGATATGGTATTAGATGCCCAATTTGATGGGGAATCGATTCCGCCTGGTTCAATAATCCCCAAAAAATCCAAAATAGATTTAATTTTAGGTAACGGTAAAAAAGAATAGTCTTGGAAATTGATGAAAATAATGAAGAGCTTTTTGAGCATTTTTCATTCTCGGCTGATAAAGGCCAGGAACCTATCAGAGTAGATAAGTTCTTAATGAATAGAATAGAAAATGCTACCAGAAATAAAATTCAAAAAGCCGCAAAAAGTGGTTATATTTTTTCAAACAACATTCCAATCAAACAAAACTACAAGGTTAAACCAGGTGATAATGTAAAAGTCATGTTTCACCATCCTCCTCATGAACATTTGATTGTTGGTGAGAAGATGGATATTGATATAGTTTATGAGGATAGTGATTTAATGGTAGTTAATAAACCACCAAACCAAGTTGTTCATCCAGGCCATGGGAATTATTCAGGAACACTCTTAAACGGATTAATTTATCATAACGAAAATCTTCCTGAAAACAGTGATGGAAGACCAGGGCTTGTTCACAGAATAGATAAAGACACAAGCGGATTATTAGTTGTTGCAAAATCAGAGATAGCATTAACAAAATTAGCAGAGCAATTTTTTCATAAAAAAATTGAAAGAAAATATTTGGCAATTGTTTGGGGTGTTCCAAACCCCTCAAAAGACACAATTAATAAAAATTTGTCGAGGGATAAAAAAAACAGAATGATTATGTCAGTGCCTGATGAAGATAACATTGGAAAAAGAGCTGTAACTCATTACAAAGTTGTTGAGGATTATGGATATGTTTCTCTTATTGAATGTCAATTAGAAACAGGAAGAACACACCAAATAAGAGCACATATGAAATATATTGGACACCCTATTTTTAATGACATAAGATATGGCGGTGATAAAATATTAAAAGGAACAATTTTTAATAAGTACAAGCAATTTGTTGAAAATTGTTTTAAAGTATTACCTAGGCAAGCATTACATGCTAAAACATTAGGTTTTGTACATCCAATAAAAAATAAAAAAATGGTATTCGAAATTGAAGTTCCTGATGACTTTAATTCGTGTTTGGAAAAGTGGAAAAAATATTCAAAAAATATTTAATTTTACAGTATGAAAATTCTTATTTCACCTGCTAAATCTCTAGATTTTGAATCTAAAATAGATAGTCTCAATTACACTAAGCCTGTTTTTTTGAATAACACTTCAGAGATAAATTCAGTTTTAAAACAGAAAACACCAAGTGATCTAATGAAGCTACAAGGAATTTCTCAAAAGCTTTCTGATTTAAATTGGAAAAGAAATAATGACTTTAATGAGAATCATAATGATTCAAATTCTCGACCTGCTATCTTTGCCTTTAATGGTGATGTCTACAGCGGAATTGATATTAAAACATTATCAAAGGATAAGATTTATGATCTTCAAAAATCATTAAGAATTTTATCAGGCTATTACGGTGTATTAAAACCATTAGATTTAATTCAACCTTATAGACTGGAGATGGGAACTAAATTACCTGTCAATGGCTCTGAAAATTTATATAAGTTTTGGTCAGAAAAGATAACCAAATCAATTATTGAAGAAATGTCATCGGACGAACTGTTAATTAATCTTGCCAGTAATGAATATTTTAATGCTTTTGACAAGAAAAAGTTTTATGGTAGGATTATCTCACCTGTTTTCAAGGATTTTAAAAATGGAAAACTTAAAATTATATCTTTCTATGCAAAAAAAGCCAGAGGTTTGATGGTTAGATATATAGTTGACAATAATGTTAAAGATTATGATAATTTACTTGGATTCAATTTAGGAAGTTATTCTTTTAACGAGTCAGAAACTGTTGATATCAACTCACCAGTTTTTACAAGATAATCATTCAGTTATTTCGCTTATAAAATCTTTAGTGCTTTTGACACCATTTCTCTTAATATGTTTTATAAATGCAGAACCGATTATCGCCCCACTGCTATATTTACATGCAGTCTTGTAAGTATTGTTATTTCCAATACCAAAACCTATTAAAAGTGGGTTGGATAATTTCATTTTTTTTATTCTCTTGAAATAATCAATTTGATATTCATCAAAGGAGTTTCTGGCACCAGTAACACTATAACTGCTTACCATGTAAATAAATCCATTAGAAAATTTATCAATTTTATAAATTCTTTCATTTGATGTTTGTGGAGTGATTAAAAACATCATATTTAAGCCAAATTTTTCAGTGATTTTAATGTAATCTTTTTGGTATATTTCAACAGGAAGGTCAGGAACAATTAGTCCATCTATACCAACATTTTTACATCTTCTACAAAACTTTTCAAACCCATATTGTAGAATTGGGTTGAAGTAACCCATAATAACAACTGGAATATCGGTTATTGCACGAAGACCATTTAATTGTTTGAAAAGTAAATCAGTAGTCATACCATTTTTAAGAGCTATTTCAGAGCTTTTTTGAATCGTTGGTCCATCAGCAAGAGGATCACTAAAAGGCAAACCAATCTCAATCATTTGAACATTGGAACTATCAAGTTCTTTAATTATTTCAAGGGTATCATCTAATTTCGGAAAACCGGATGTGAAATATATAGACAGAATATCTTTTGAGTTTTTAAATACTTGATTAATTCTATTCATCAGCAGGTTTTAAATAGACTCGTTTACTATTAACATCATATAAGTCCCCAGGTGTATATGTAAAACGCTTGTAAGGTTTTTCTTCAAGTTGTCTACCAAGGCCTTTGGGTTTTTTTCTAGCTTCAGAAATTCTAAAATCAATTTCAATCTTCATAGAATCAATTATCGATTTATAACTTTCATCCTTAGCTAAATTTTTATTTTCTTTTTTATCATACTTATGATCATATAATTCATAGCCATATTCTCCTTTCTCTCCCCATTTAACAAAACGATATCTTTCGGTTTTAATTGAATAACCCTCAACATTATTAAACCTAGTAGCAATCCACCTTGTAAGTGCACTATTCCTAATTTTATAGCTACTATCATTGAAAATAGGAACTAGGCTTTTTCCTACAACATGATCAGGAGCTTTTATGCCTGTTAGTTCCATGAGAGTTGGGTACATATCAATAAGTTCAACAGGGGAATTACTTCTTGTTCCCTTTTTTATTCCTGGACCAGAAAAAATTAGAGGCACTCGAGTTGTTTTTTCGTATAAAGTTTGTTTTTGCCAGTGTCCTTGTTCCCCTAAATGATAACCATGGTCACTTGAAAATACAATTATAGTATTTTTGTCTAGCCCTGTTTTTTTAAGTTTTTTAATAATTCTTCCAACTTGGGCATCTAAAAAAGTAATAGTTGCGTAGTATGCTCTTTTGATTTCTTGAGCTTCAGTTTTCTTTAGATCATACTGATTTCCTTTTCCATCTGCTTTGTGCCGTAATGAAACAGCAGCAGGCTCGGGTATTGTGTTCAAAAATTCATTATTCATTTGTGGGATATCAATTTCGCTAATGTCATACATATCAAAATATTTTTTTGGAGCAACATACGGTGTATGAGGTTTAAAAAAACCAACAGCTAAAAAAAAGTTTTGATCTGATTTAGAAAATTTTTCAAGTTGTTCAATTGCTTCAGTAGCTACAATTCCATCAGTTTGTTCTTCGTCTGTACCATCTGCTTCTAACCAACTTAAAGTTCCACCATATGCTCTAGTCTTAAGTGTCTTCACTTTGTATTCTTCTTCCTTATCTCTTCCATATGGATTTATAGTATAATCCCAGGTGTGTATGTCGTCAGCGCTAGATGTTCCAATTGACCCCGGATTGTCATAATGATATATTTTTCCAATCCGAACTGATTTATAACCCCTTTGTCTAAATCTTTGGCCAAGCGTCACTACATCTGGTATTGTAGTTCGAATATCAACATTCAACTTTGTGTGTTTCGTTTGATCAGAGTACATTCCAGTCATAAATGAAGCTCTAGATTGTCCACATTGAGGCCATTGAACATGAGCATTTGAAAATAGAGAACCATTG
>Ga0208130_1000302_pt1 | contig 26596 bp, 11 predicted proteins | sample ETNtaG_31_FD_185771 | JGI IMG/M metagenome (GOLD analysis project Ga0208130, IMG submission 185771) | Marine microbial and viral communities from oxygen minimum zone, Eastern Pacific Ocean - ETNP201310SV78 (SPAdes) (version 2) | ecosystem: Environmental > Aquatic > Marine > Oceanic ... | reverse complement strand
CCATCTTCGAATACCTTGTCTGGCACTATTCGATCACGTACCATGCCAGATGTAGGAATCAAAATTAATTCTACTTGCTCACCAATATTCGACAAATCTGAGTGCGTTACGTTTCCAAATATGTCCACATATCCAGCTGTAAGTTCAATTTCTACAGAGTTAGGAGCGTTCATCGCAATAGATTCAGTTTCTTGATCAAACCCTTCTCTGTATGTCGAGACTTGCCAAGTTGTACCTGCAGGAACATACACACTCCAATCACCAGCGGCATTGGTAATTTGAGTAATATTATCATGACCATCGCTTGTCATCAGAATTTCAACATCTGATACACCCTCTCCAACGTCCGCATCATCGTCGTCATCATGGTCCCAGAATATCGTTCCAGACAACTCATAGTGTGTTGATGTAACAATATCGATTAATTCATTCTCACCAGCGACTAAACCACCATCCTGTAGTTCAAGCGACTCGACGACATAACGAGTCCTGTCCACGGTCTGATTTAATTCAATATTCCATGAACCTGGAGATATGATTCCTGAGGTTTGTCCCGAACCATCAGTGTTGTCAAGATATACCGTTCCTAACCCATCATTAGAAATTAGTTGTAATTCCATATCTTCCAGATTAACTCCATCAGCATCAGAAATTCTAACAGTGAATGATGCAAGTTCGCTAGTTGACATGGTTTGAGCATCGTTAGCAGTTTGTTCTGATACGATAATCGATGTTCGAACTCCTTCTATAACCGCCGTATCTGTTTCTACAGAATCTATCACAATAATCCATTCACCATCAGGAAGATGGTCAATTAGTGTGCCATTCATATCGGTCTTTCTAGTGATAATTTCTCCGCTATTCTGCGGATCGATGAATCTAACTAATTGATCGACTAGTTGCCCACCGCTTTCATTCGTAAATGTCAAATCTACCTTCCATTCTGGATCAAAGCCAATACTTCTGCTAACTACTTCACCGTCGAGACCGACCTCAAAGTAGGCATCACCGGTCATAATTCGGGTTCCGAAAAGATCTCCCGCGCGAGCGTTAGAAATTTCTACATTTATTCGATATGAACCCGCTTCTACAGGAACTCTTGCGAATCCTTCTGAAATCCACTCTGAACCATCTTCTTCTACATCTATCGTTAATCCCGCTTCATTTTCAAGAGGTACAACTGAGAATTTGTACTCTACAGGAGTTCCATTAGCTACGTTATTGTCACCACTATTATCCAAGAAGAAATCTATCTCAAGGAATGAAGGTGCAGGGTAAAGATACATGTCTAATGTATCATTTTCACCATCAACCATGAGAGTTGCTTCACTTGCATTCAGCCAATCTAGATCTGTTGTAAATGTCCAGTTGCCTTCAGGTAAAATAGTGTCAAAAGTCCCAAACTGAGTGGCTTCTATATGCCACACTGCATCGACATGATCATTCGTTGCATATACAGTAACAGGCTCCCAACCGTCTAGATTTGATGTGTAGTAATTTCCTAATCGATTTAGATTTAGGTTACCGCTAACATCATGTCCAGGGCGTGCAACCATCGTGATATTGTCCATACTCTCTTCGACTGTAAATCGTGTACCATTAACTACATTCAGAACATTACCAAATACAGCGGCGTCAACAACTGAACCAATCGGCAAAACGACATTGAATACACCATTGGCATCTGTGGTTTCGCTTGTAGTGAAATTCTCCCAATGGAAAATTACCTGCGTGTAGTCAACAACCTCTGCTTGAATGGTGGAATTGGAGACTGCTGTATTAGTATCATAATACACAATTCCAACTACATTCATCGATTCTCTAAAGGCGTAGGAAGTAGAAATGTCTGATTGAAGGTCAATTTGTTCCCATAATTGCTCAGAATCACTCAAGTCATGGCTGAGAATCCATTGACCCTGTGATAGTTCAGCCAAGTATTCACCACTGATGTTATCGAATACGGCAACAACTGGTGCTGCTGAATTATCACTCTTGACCAAAGTCAAATTATCGAGATTCTCCACAGATGTTTGCATTCCATCAACAATTTGAGTTAACGAGAATCTCAAATCAAATACTGTAGGTATAGGAGTTGGGAAGTTAACTTGTGAGTCCATATCAGCATCGAATTCATGGATCAATTCAACCTCATTGAATCCATCTTCATCCATATCCAACTCAAAGAGGTACTCTCCTGGAACGATTGGTCCGAACTCAAAGGTACCATTCTCATCTGCAGTTAATCGGCATGGTGCGTACATGACTTCGCTACATTCCCCGATAGTGGCGTCACTTTCAGATTCAAGTTTGACCATTGTAACAGAACCCGACAAAGCATTTCCATTCTCATCAGTTAATATGCCGGAGATTACTCCGCCCGCTACATCGATTTGATTAAGAGATGGCACACCCTGATGTGGAACGTTAAATCCGTCAATAATTTCGATTCTAGTATCGTCATTGAATACTACTGCCACGTTGTAATTTCCAGGTATTGCATCGATTAGGTGGAATGTCCCAGCTTGTACCATAGGGCCGCTGAATTCACCCTCTCCGCTGAAAGTTCCTGTACCATTTAGGGTCCCATAGGTGTCTAGTTCCTCATTACTAGCATCAATAGTAAATACACCTGAGCCAGTGAGAGATGAACCGTTGTGTTCTTGCGAGAATGAAGATGTTCCATTGGATGTAAATCGTCCAGTTGCGTTAATTGCGCCCTCAATCAAGAAGTCTCCATCAGATAGAGAACAAACTGAGTAGTTCTCTGGCATTGTTCCATTTTCGTTACAACTTCCGTCAACAACATCCACTCCGTCAATTACTCCGGAAAGCGTCCCTCGCCCGGTAAACTCTCCGGAGCCGGCTAGGCTGTGTCCGTTCAGAATGGTCTGCCTGTGTGTACCTACGAAATCAGTGACTGTCATCAAACCATTACTGATGACTTCACCTTGACCGGTAAATGTCGCTTGGCCTATTCCTTGGAAAGCAAGATCAGGTCCGTTTACACTTCCTGTAGAGGTCTCTAGCAAGATCGGTTGCATCTGAATTTGATCCCATGCAGGAGATAATTCGATAACAGCATCGGTAATTGCTTCGCCATCAAAGGAACCCTGCCCATTCCAAACTAATCGGCCTGTAGAGAATGAAGGTTCTACGGTGATATCAGCATTAATCAGAGCTTGGCCATTGGAATGACCCGCTTCTCCTGAGACGTTTATTATGGTCTCTGATAGCCATTGAGATCCAGAAACATTACCCAGTATTCCAGTGATTAAGTTGACATTTCTAACCCCAATTGTTGATTCTGTGGCTACATCTTGCAACATACCACCAGAACCACTTGTTAATTCATCGCGAGCAGCCCTGATATCGGGTTCGCCAAAGAAGGCGGAAACTCTAATCTTGCCTGCTGGAACAGTGAATGAATAATCTCCGTTCTCATCTGCGTCTACAGTGCCAATAGGAACCCAATAGGTCCGAGGATCTTGGTCGGTCACAGTTCCATTCTCATCGGCGACTTCTTCACCACTGAAGGCATCTCTTTCAATCAATATTCTAGCATTCGGAACTGGGCCAATTCCATCCAATTCAACTGTACCTTCTAGGGTAGCTCCACTGTAATATTTCACGACCTTTACATTGGAATTAGCCCTGCCGATTGCGGCATAGCCACCATCGAAAATATCCGGTACACTGTTATTGTCTTCATCAGGAGAATCTGAGCCGTCATCGTACCAATTGGCTATTACGAAATGATTCATCATAGCACCTGGAAGAGGGAAGGCATTCTCTAGTGGAGATCCTGGTGTTCCGCTTATCGCCCATGTTGGTCCAGGTTGAGATGGATCAACCGTTAATCCCAAACTTGAGGTTCCGTATCCAACATAGATTCTAGCAACCATTGTTTCAAAGAAAGATTCTGTTTGCTGATATTGTATATCAACAAGTTGAATCATATCTGTGGAATCTTCCATTGCTCCAGATTGTTGCTTGACAACATCAGACATATACTCCTGCTCATAGCGCTCAGCGCTCATGAAGACTGTCGGCCTATCACCGCGCTGAGTCTCGTAAATCGATTCAATGTAATGATTGGGGTCAAGGCCCGATAAGGTGGTTGGAGCGTAGAAAATTCCTGTAGTTTGACCTCGATGGTAACTTTGGTCGGCATAATAAGCTCCACCAAGTGGGTACAATCTATCGTCTATTGCGAAGTAGCGAATCTCGTTATTTCGTTCGATAGTTTCTCCCAAGCTACCTCCGTAATCCTGAACCTCATACACGACTTGAGTAGAGATATCATGGTACATTTCTACTAATTCATCAAGAGTAAGGGCAGTAGTTAGGAAAGCCCTTGCTAGACCCAACTTAGCATTTGAACGGTGTAAGTTTGTTGAAACGTCATCATAGCTCTCGATTAAGTCGGCTGTATATCTGTAGCCGCCAATATCGTAATGGGTTGTTTCCTCTTCATAGGGTTGGCTAGATCCGCGTGCTTCGTTGAAAATCGACTTGGCCTCTGTTTCGTTTGTCGTAGCATTACCTACTTGCTTACCATCTTTGAATACAAACCACATTGGTTCTGTTGGAAGTCCATTTTCATCAAGGACAGTACCATGCATCAAATCTGTGGTGATTTTGAGATTTCCAGCTGTAAAGGAAGAATCCTGTATTTCCTGAACGTTTTGATAGATTAGAACCAAAGAACGATCGATTACGGATTGCTTTTGTCCAGGGCCAAGCGATAGAATATCTTGGAACTCCTGAATTTGTTGTGCTGATAGGTGGTTCTGGATAACTTCAGTGAAATCATCACCAAATTGTCCATCACCGGAATATTTCCTATCTCCCTGAGCGAGAGTTGTGATAAACATCGCTAGAGTGTCTTCCTGACCTGAAGATAGTAACATTCCTCCACTATGTGGAATTCCAGACTGGAAGTTGTCAGCAACGGTAGGATGTTCTCCGGAATCTAATGCTTGGAATCCATAATCCCACCATGAGACGAATGCAGGTCTTTCACCAAATTTCTCATCTGAATCTTGTTCTGAAAGCCACTCATAGGCCATATTCCAACCCCCTCCGTTGAATCCAGGACCGAATGTTCCCATGTACCAGCAACCATTTCCACAGTTCGCAGTTGGGTTGTAGGAACTGCTATCCAGAAGCGATAGCCCTCCTACATCGAATCTCATTACATCAGGAGTAATATCGTAAATCACCTGATCGACATCCCCGGATGCAGTCTCACCCCTCGGAATACCCGAGTCTACACCATATGTTGCATGTTGAGTTGCAACTAGCATGAAGACGAGCACCAGGGCTGGAATCATCGGCTTCTTTACACTAGCAGTTCTAACCGAACGGAATCGAGCTCTTGGAGTTCCAATTCCTGCACGGCGCCATTCTTTGATGAAGCCTGAGAAATCGGCCCTCTTCCAAAGTGCAGCTATACCTATTGCACCAACAACGGCCATTGCTGGAGTTGCATTGAGAATGAATCTTCCAGCGGTCCAAGCCATGTAGGAGGCGATTAGAAGCCACAAACCAACAAGAGACAAGCCTTGCTTTTCTTCTCGGGCGCCACGCCATAGAAGGATGAACGCATAACCTAATGCAATCAATGTAACAATCGGGCCAAAGGAAGCGAATAGTACGCCTCTACTCGGTGCCTGAGCTTCTCCGATTGTTCCGAAAATCTTGTTCTTTGAGAAATAAAATCCACCTGTGAATAGAATATCCCAACCGTCGTAATATTCAGCGGTTTGTAGAATCCACAATGCCGATAGAATGCCGCCAAATAGTACGCCACCGCTACCCAAAACCAACAGCCAAGGTTTGTCTCGGAAGCTAGATGCCACCCAACCTAAGGCAATTGTAAATCCAACAATGTAGAACATAGGTTGGAATCCGCTAGGTGCCCAAAGTAAGTTAAGACCAGGCCAAATGTAGAATGGAAGAGGAATTAGGAACGTTGTAAACATCATCTGCAAAGCTGCCGAAGTAAGAGGTAGGCTGTCACGTCGGCGGAACATATTGAGGATGATTTGGAAAGCGAAAGCAAGGAATAAAATCCCAGGTCCGTAAACGAATCCTTTCCAACCAAGCGCAACTGTCGAGAAACTGATACCGGCTAGTGTTGCATAGGACATCATTACTGGATTACGATTCCACATCTCTCTAATCCCTGCAACCAAGTACAATGGATTGGAACTTGGGTTGCGGAATACTCTTTCACTACCAATTTCGCCTAATGTTCTAACCCAGAAGTAGAAGGCTAAGGTAAGGAAAAGCAGTGCAAAAGAATCGTGGTCGGCTAGACCAAATGTTGAGTGACTAATGTGACCAGGCATTAGTGCCATAAGCCAAGCAGCAAATATTCCCGCCTGTGCACTGTGAAGGCGGTTTGCGATACCTGCAACCGGTAGAACAATCAATGCTCCGAAGATTGCTGGCAGACCTGCAACTGACCACCAAACGACTTCGTCGGCGGTAATACCAGTTAACCACTCGAGTGCGAGGCCACCAAGTGCTAAACACCACGAAAATAGAGGTGGGCGAGGATTAATTCCACCACTCGGGTATGCTCGATCTGCATCGAAAATGAAGTGTGCATGCTCTGCTACGATGTAGTCAACTACTCTCTTCATGTACCAAGGGTCAGAACCTCCAGTCATATCCCAAAGTCCAGTTATATTCGCATTCATTGCAGGAAGTACATTCCAACCAGTCCTGATTAAAAGGCCAACAATAACTGCGGACCCAACTAGAATTGAATAGGAATTATCACTCCACCACAAACGGAACTGGCTAGGTTCTCGGCGAGGAGCAATATCTCCGAACCTTCCACTAGAAGCAAGCATAATTCCTAGCACATTCAACCAGAATGTGATGAAGAACCAAGAGAATGCTCCACCGAAATCGTTCCCAGCAAGGAATTCCAATTGTTCTGGGAGACTGACACCTATCTCTACCAAGTGAGCTAAAGTGTAGATTAGCCAATTTACCGCAACTATCGCTCCGAGAACATGCCATCTCTCAGCACGACAGAAGGCTACAAACATCACTACTATCGAAGTAACTAGAGCCCAAATACCGCCAAGGTAGTGGTGCTCCTCAAAGGTACCAGCACTGGAAATACTTGCCAGTGAACAAAGTGGAATTAAGTTCACAATCAATAAGGTAACTGCAGTGATCAGTAAATCACGGTGTTCTGAAAAATCAATTTTTTGTGGTAGCCTTTCAAACAAAGACCCATTTCCTCCATCATACAGATATCCTCTGAAAGAAATAGCGAAAATGGTACCGAGCGTCAAAGATGCAGCGTAAAAGGAAAAGAAATTAGCCGCTATACCGGCCCTTTGGACGTCGATAAGCAGATTCTGTAGGTTATCTCCCTCTGAAAGTGTTAATTCTGGCATAGACGCAGCGTAGGCTACAGAAATATGGAATCCTGCGACCATAGTGAATAGAATGGTCGCTTCCTCATTTCTATTTGATTTGACAAGAATTAATGTTGAAATCGCCATGAATGCAAAAGTGGTTGCGAGTATGGCGTCAATAAATCCTAGGAATTCCAATGCTATCGGAACGATTGCAAACAACATTACGAAAACCGAGTTTCGATTTATCGGAGAATCTTCAGGAAGGGTAGATACCCAAAACCTTCCCATAACAGCCGCTAATGCAGCTGCGACGGGAAGGATAACCAACTTTCCTGTGTCAATCATCACATCATCAGCGAGGGATGTAGCAGCGAAAAATAAGATTAGTATTCCTGCTAACACCGCTGGCGCCGAAACCAGTCCATTGTACTGGCCGACGTCCCCCGTTTTCCCGTTTTCATAAGACATTATTTCATCACCGTCTATTTGCAGCCTGAAGGCTCAGCGTCGCGGCGACCAAAACTTCTGTTATAACCATTCGCGGTGTTTCCGCTACGTAGTAGCGTGGCTAGTTTTCAATAAAAACTACTCAAAGAGCACGATACGCGATATCTCTCCGATAATGTGAGCCATCTAGAGTGATTTCATCAATAATGGCATAAGCGGCGCTGACAGCACTAGGAAGATCGGGTGCTAAGGCTGTTGCAGAGAGAACCCTCCCCCCACTTGAGAGAAGTTTCCCCTCCTCATCCCGATATGTGCCTGCTTGATGTACAAAAGCGGAAATTTCTCCTTCGTCGATTATAGTATTTTCACCAGTAATTTCCCTATCGATTTTTGACGGTCCTGGATATCCTTCCGAAGCCAAAACAACTGTAACTGCGGACTTATCTGAAAAGATTGGCTGATAACTTTCAATCCTACCTTCAGCAGCTGCTAGAAGCATTTCTCCAAGGTCACTTTCTATCAATGGAATTGTTACTTGTGTTTCAGGATCTCCAAATCTAACATTGTATTCAACTACGCTAGGTGCACCTTCATCGTCAATCATCAGCCCGACGTAAAGAACACCACGATATGGAATCGCTTGATTACGCAAATGGTGATGCATTGGATTAACAATTTCCTTTATCGCCCTTTGCCTTACTGATTCAGTTATCACCGGAGCAGGAGCATATGCTCCCATACCACCTGTATTAGGCCCAGTATCTCCCTCTCCAACTCTCTTATGATCTTGGCTTGGTGGTAGACAAATAAAGCCAGATTCATCCATAATTACCAGCATAGATGCTTCCTCCCCTGAGAGGAATTCTTCCAATAGAACAAAACCATCCGTGGAGATTGAATCTTGAATGAAACTACTGGCCTCATCTACATCCTCAGTTACAACTACACCCTTTCCAGCAGCCAGTACATCTCGCTTGATTACCCAAGGTGATGAATAGCGAGATAGGGCAGCATCGATGTCGGAATCAGACTTCAAAATCTGGATACCTCCGGTTGGTATCCCTAATTCTTCCATCAGCTGCTTAGCGTGTAGTTTCGAACCTTCTAGTTCGGCACCCTCTGAATGCGGGCCGAAACTAGGTATTCCCCTGTCTCTCAAGGAATCCGAAAGTCCCGAAACCAAGGGGGCTTCGGGGCCAACTACAACAAGGTCAACTGATAATTTAGTTGCAAGTTTAACAATCGCATCAACATCTGTAGCAGAAACGTTGTGATTAATGCCTAACATCGAGGTTCCTGCGTTGCCCGGGCATGTGTGAATAGATTCGACCGAAGGGCTTTCTGAGAGTCCGATTGCAAGGGCGTGTTCTCTTCCCCCGGCCCCTACAATAAGGACCTTCATTCCAGCCATGTTTGCATTCGCAATCGATTAGCAACATAATGCATTCCAATGGTTAATCTCTTGGAACTGAAAGAATACTGAAATCTCATCAGTACGGTACAGACTTTAATCCAAGTCTATACCCTAAGATATTGAAAGAACGATGAATTATTGGAGTCAGGACAATGATTGCAATGATTGGCGATCTCAGATTGGAATGCATAATTACTTGGTCGTTGAAAAATATAGCCGCTGCTAAGAAGATGAAAATTGCAAACGGAAGAGTGTCTAAAAGCGGTGCTTTGGAGCTAACTTCCCCTTCTCTCTTCAGGCCCTGTCTGCGTTTTACATAAGACCCGGTCATATCACCCAACATACAAGAGAAACCTAGGGTGAATCCAAGTACAAATGCTGCAACCCATTCGTTGCCAATCCAAAACCAATCAGATGAATCTGAGATTAACAATGGATCGATGAATGGGCTATCAGAGGGTGGGGTGTTTTCATCCCATATGTAGTGTGCAATCATTACTAAAATTCCAGAAAATACACCTCCCCCAAAAAGTCCCTCCCAAGACTTACCGTCGCCTAGAAGCCTATTACCATCAGAATGAATCCTGCCTCCATCGATTTTGTGGTTATCGAATCCGATTTTATCAGGAATCCATTTTCCAAAAAGCATTGCTCCAGTATTTGCTAAATATGCAGGCCCGTAGAGAATCAGAACAGTTAGTACGTTAACCGCAAAATCTCCGACAGTAGCGTCTGGAAAAGCAAGGGCCCCCATACTAGACATTAGCCCGGCCACACACTAATGCGAGAAGAACTCTCGGTTTCTTACACATGCCGCCGATTCCTTCATTGATTACTTATGGTACGCCAAGGCGATGAGTAAATCGAAGACTGTGCTATTGGCAATATTTCTGCTAACTGCTTTAGCCACAACAACCTCACTTAATGCATTGGCACAACCATCCGAAATTGTCATTGATTCACAGGTAGAATGGATTGAAGATCGTTCATTGGAGGCAGATTTAAGAATTGTCTCCGGGGGTGATTTGACGCTTAGTGGCCTTACTCTAAGTATACATGACGAAGTAAATATTTACGTGGAATCTGGCGGTACATTAAACGTCCATGACTCAGAAATTCTAGACTTGAATCCGCCAACTGGATTGGCGGGTTACGGATACTGGGATGAGCCAAATCGCTCAGCTGTTTTGATACCTGGTTCTGATTATGATGGAAGCTTTGAGGCTACATTTTATTCAGGTGAAACTAGTACATTTTACGGAGGTCAAGCGATAATTGAGGGTCAAGACCCAATTGATTTGAACGGTAGCGAATTTATCCTCTCTTTCGATGCAAATACGGACGATGTTTGGGTTGGTTTAGTAGGATATGGTCACCAATCAGTTCATCTGGCTACAGTTACCATGACTCCTGAAGTTGGATCATCCATTACCTACGACGCTATTGAATTAGAACATCGAAACATGATGGCATTAGATCAGGATAGTGAAACCTGCACCCTAAATGTTGCTGGGACTGCTGATTTTGATGATGCTTCAATTCTAGGATGTATGGTGGTTGTTGATGGCATGGTGACGTTACATTCGACGGCAATAGACAGAACTGGACCAATTATTTCTAACACCGATGCAGATTTAATTATCAGTGGTGGAACAACATTCTCCATGAGTAAAGATGACCATGATGTACGCGCACATGCCAACTCTAGGTTGCATTGGGGGGAAAACGTGGTGGGAAGTGGCGGACATACAGATCGCTGGGAGAAAATCATGTATTCACAAGAAGTTCATTTTGATGCTGCTGGAGTTTTGTTTAGAGTACTGAACTTTGGCCAATACGAAATAACTTCATCAACATATTTCAGTGATGAAAACGGAGTGGGCCTTATTGACTCAGGTGATTCTCGAACTGTAGAGATAGGTTGGGCTGATGGAAGTGTTTGGACTGAATCTGCGAGTATAGAAATCATAGAATATCGGACCGGCTGGAATATGGACGAATCACTGGAGGATTATGGTGGTGGAATTATCCCATTGACCTGGGATGAAGTAATTGTTATAGACGGAAATACACCACAAATTGAATTTGTTTCAGTTGATTATCAAGAACCAACTGAGAGCGTTTCAAGAGGAAGTAGTGGCGTTGGTATGATGGCTACAATCGCAAATCGTGGGACTGCTCCTGCCATTGTATATTTCACATGTGACGTAACCGAAACTGGAATAGCGGCACAAATGACAAGTTTCCCTGGTGGTTTAGTGTTAGCAGGGGAGGAAGTAACAATCCAATTCTCTTGGATGAATAGTGATGTAGATAATGCAAGTTTGACCTGTGAGATACTGACGCCGACTCAACTAGTAGAGGAAGATGCATTCGGAGGCGGTACTGCTTCGAGTGACCAAATTACTTGGATTGACCCAGCAGATGATGAAAGTGGTTCAATTATACCTGTGTTGATTGCATTTGTCATCGCGGCTTTGGCTATGTCAACATTCTTCTTCAAGATGTCGAAATCCTCTGAGGAGGATGAAGAAGAACTGTACTAGCAGCTCGAGACTTGAGTCCAAGACTCATCTGTTTGGGGTCCATTTTCGTCTTCTCCACCAAATTCTGCAAGTTCGTAAAATGTGGTAGATACGTGGGCTGTACGATCACCCCACGGCGGCCCTTGAGTTGCAGATACGGTAAACTCATAGCAACCAAAATCAGACTCTTGCCAGTCATCCCTAGGTATGAATTGCATGTTAATTGCAATATCTTCTACGGAACCATCGAGAATTATCTCTGAACCAAAATCCCCCACAACTGACGAACCTGACCCATATTCACCACTCATAGAATCCCAAGTTGCTTCGCCATTAATTACTGTGACAGTTGGGTACGAAATAGCGGTTACACCATCTTTTGTGAGAGTCGCTGTAAGTTCAAAGTCAGCGTGAGGTAAAGGCGCGGGTGGGTTTCCTACGTTGGTTTGTAATCCAACCCAAGCTTTCAGCCCTACTCCAATAACACAACTGTCCTTATTTCCGGAGCAGTCGTTTCCTTGGCCCATGGCGCCAACTACGAGATTTTGTGTTGTGTCAACAGTTCTTTCCAAGTGACCAGAATTCAATATAAATGAGGTCGAAGAACTACCTGAATCTACAGTTACGATGTAACGAGAATCAGTAGCCGCATTACCAGAATAGAATTCATCTATTGGAAGAACTAATCTGCCATATTTTCCGTTGGCATCATTGAGGTTTATTGACAAAGGCATAACTGATTCCCATACTTTTTCTCCTCCGTAGGTTATCGAGACATCAGCATCGCCCACAGAACCGCCGAATAATCCACCCGATTCTCTGATTGTGAGAGTTATTGTTTCAGCGTCTGATGATAAATCGCTGTCCGTTATCGTAAGTGAGCTAGAAAAGAGACTACTGGATATGAATGGTGAAGCAAGTAGAAGCAAGATTGTTACAGAAATAACTTCGGTAAATTTTCTATTTACTCCATCCCAAATAAGGAACCACCCCGCTCCCGCTAATACAATTGGCACGATAATCGCTAAGGCATATTCACTCTGTATTGATGGGAGTGAGTATAACCACATCGATAGAATTGATACAACTGCGAGACCGATTCCGATAGGGAGGGAATTAGGAATCAGTGTCTTTTTTTTCGAATCAGTAACCGCTACTGCGACCACCTCATCTGCCGGTTGTTGAACGTCCATAGCCTTCTGAAGCAATCCACCATCACTCATACCAGTAACCTCTCAATTGGACAAGGCGTCATCAGCGTTGGTTATCAACCCAATGCCACCATAGGTGGCAGAAGATATACTATCTTCGGTTAGAACAAACGAGCATCTAGAGGTTCTAACTCGTCTGATTCTTCTTCATTGGTTAGTCTTGTAGATCTGCCTGCAAATGCAGCTGCTGCTAATGCAGTAATCATCATTGTACCAATCAATTCGAAGCCTGGAAGATAAACACCTCTAATGTAAACAGTCATTGTTTGGATTTGGTAATTCGGTATACCTTCTGTTCTGACCGAGTATTCTGACGTTGCTTTGAATTGTAAAGAGAAATACGTATCCGTCCAACCTTGATTCTTTGGAGTTCTCATCTGTACTCTAATCTTCTCCGGAGGCGCCATAGATTCGATTTCAACGCTAACCAGTGGAATGCTTAGTTGGAATCCGTCATCATTTAACTGATCGTAGTTTTCGATTTGAATATTGAATCGGTCTAACGCATTTCCGTCGTTGTAGACGTCGAATACTAGGTTGTAATCTACCTTAGGTCGTAATTGTAAGAAAGCGACTTCAGACGCTACTCGAAGACGGCTAAACTGACGAATAATCGCCATGACGTTAGCAGCTGACGGTTCACTGGTAACTGGAACTCCATTAGCCATTGTCACTTCGGCACTGACAGTTACTTGGTGTTGACCTTCTGGAGCCCGGAGTTCGGCCCTAACTAGAACTTGGAAGGACACCTCAGAGCCTCCTCCAATGGACATTGTGGCCGGACCAGAGAAGGCTAGTACACCCGCTTGAATTTGGATTCTTACCTTTTCTTGGTGAACGGTTGGGTTCTCAATTCGACAGTTGATTATGCTTGATCTTGTAGCGCCAGGATAGACGTCAATTGGTTGAGGTTGATCGCATGTCAAGGTGATGTCTGGAACTGCTCCTTGAGCTTGAACAGGTGCAGCTGCAGCCCATGTGCTGAGAAAGTATACTACCAATATCATCAGGGCAGGACGAACCTTACTTGCAGTGCTCATCATCTATGGGCCGACTTAGGCCGTATTTATGGGTTAGCACCGTCGGCTTCGCTGTATTGCAATTTCTAACCGCTTTTTCTTATTTGGATCCGTAATGGTTTTCTGTTATTTTTGCTCGAAATCGACGATTCAAGAAAAGATATTTTGGTGGACCCGACCGGATTTGAACCGATGGCCACTCGGTTATGAGCCGAGCGCTCTAACCAACTGAGCTACGGGTCCTACTCATCACTCGACAACAACTGCGAGATGAACCTTATTCTCTTGATGCAAGAGAATTTCGGCCCTGAAAGGTGCCTCATGAAGTTGAATTTTGGTTGAATATCTCTGCTTACCTTCAGTGAATATTCAAGCATTAGAAACCTGTCCGGAGTATATGGCGAAGCTTTGGGTGATGTTCTTCACGTCTCTTTTGCTAGTATCAACAATGAATTTCTACGCAGTTATCCGTGAGCCCGATTTGATTGACATAGACGAAATTCACGAATACCCAAGAGAGACTGTCAAGGTCAAAGGAGTGCTGACCAGTTTCGTCGTAGACCCTTACGGCGAACAGGCAGATAGGATAGATCTGCAAGTTCGAGAAGTTGATGGTCACTCAGTAGTCGAAGTTCGATGGTTTGTAGACAGAGATAACGATATCCCTCCAATTGGAACAATAATCACAGTGGAAGGAGAAGTGACTGAATGGAACGGAAGAATTTGGTTGTCATCCAATGGATATGGCGCCATAGAATGTGCTGATTCGGATTGTGACTCCGTAGAATATACTGCTATGCAATTAGTCGAGGTTGCAATGAATCCCCAAGAATTTGCCAACATGTCTGTAAAAGTAGATGGCTATTTGTCTGAACCTCTTGAGCCTGATGTAACATATCATTCATTGAGTCTTATGGATAATCCCTCTTATGGTAATGCAGACCATCTATTGTATATGCAAGTAGAGGGGAGAGTAATCGATTGGATTGAAGCCGGAAGCCATGTGGAAATATCTGGTTGGTTACAATATGACCAAAGATCTCTACGTTGGAGATTACTTGTGCAAGCAACCGCCATAGAAGTTCTTAACGAAGGATCGATTGTTGACCTATCTTGGGAATTAGAACCCTACACGTTGACCTATGAAGTTGGAAAGAACGTGTCAATAGATGGAACCGCAACTCAATCATCAGACAGTTGGTGGTTAATTGGCGATTCACCTACAGACCGACTTTGTTTATTGCCTTCAGAGGAGGTTTTAGACGAAGGATTAGAGGGTGTTGAACAAAAATGGTTTGGACGATTAATTTGGTCGACGGATGAAGCAACCATCTGTCTAAGGCTTGATGGATACTCAGCCGAAAATACTGCTGGCAACTTTGGAGATGATGTGACTCCACTACTCGATGTTGCTGAGAATCCATTTGATTACCTAAATCAGAATCATACATTTGAAGGATGGATTACGGACCCTATATCTCCAGATTATGACAAAGGATATGTTGGAGATGGTCCGGATTACTTCTCTAGGCAGACCAAACTCAGAATACATCTAATCGGTGAACACGCAGAATATATTGAGGGCGGTCAATCAATACGCTTCAATGCTACAATAATTTGGTCAGAAAGCGAGGGTCGAGTGATTCTTGAAGCGCGTTCTTGGACTCTTGGTCAAGCACCAGCACCAACCACTCTAAACTGGGGAGATGGTTACAACTCATGGAAATGGGATATTGGAAAACTTGTCGTGATTAACGGAGAGGCAGTTATGGACGAGGATGGTAACCAATGGATTCAGAGATCCGGTTCTGACGAAAGTGTCTGTTTACTAGGAGACGGTACTGAGTCTAGCCAAACTGAGGGTCAGGGACCTCTTGATTGGACAGGCAGATTATCTACCACAGAAGATTCTGTAGGTAATACAATGCAATTCTGTATAGATATCAGATGAGGTGTTTAGATGGACCCATGGTTAATCGATTTTGGTTGGTTAATTGGGTCATTTATATTCGGAATATTCCTTGGCTGTTTAACGGGTTTAATTCCTGGATTCCACGTAAATAACGTTGCTTTGATTGCCCTGTCACTTTCTCCTGTTGCGGTGGGGATAGGAATCCCTCTAGACGCGGTTGCAGGAATTATCGTTGCCTGTGGAACTGTACACACATTCCTGAATTACATTCCAAGCGCATTAGTAGGGGCGCCTGATGATAACATGGCACTTGCCTTGCTTCCAGGCCACAGGATGTTGATTTCGGGCCAAGCTGCTCAAGGTGTTGCATATTCTGCTCGCGGCTCGCAGATGGGTATGCTGATGTCCATCCCTCTACTGATTGTCGCGCGCTTACTTTTCGGAGAAAACCCAGGATTGGGTTTGTACGAAGCCAGCCGGGAACAATTACCATGGATTCTATTATTCATTTCTATATTCCTGATTTTGACTGAGACCACTCGATTACCATGGCCAGTATGGTCACAAAAAATTACACAGAAACTGAAATGGCCATTGAAGAAACCATTAGAATTTACAATACCGATGGGGCGACTCAGTATTCGAAGACGATATGATGCAATCGACTTCCGGCTTGGAGAAAGTTCGAGAGTTGCTGGAATATTAGTAGCCACAGCCTATTTCTTACTCACTGGATTCTATGGATGGGCTGTATTCGAGTTACCTGCTCGATCACCCGTCGGGATTCCATCCGCCTCACTACTATTCCCAAGCTTGGCGGGATTATTCGGGATTGCAAACCTAATCGACATCTATGTAACAACAAGTGAGATCCCTCCACAAGAACAAAATTGGGAAATGCCAGATCCTAAACCTCTAGCAGTTCCAACATTCCTTTCAGCAGTGGTATCCTCAGTAATGGCAATACTCCCTGGGATGACTGCTGCACAGGCAACTGTCGTGGTTATGAGTGCTCGAAACTTTTGGGGTAAATTGACTGACCCTAATTACATACCAGCAGACTTCGAGCATGGGACCCAGCCCGGATTTGAACAGATGCCTCAAATGATGGTGTTTGAGGGCATGGAAGACCTAGCAGAAGGTGATCGTTTGTTATTCCAAGAGGCTCTTTCCGAAGCAGGCGCCACACCCGACTTAGATTTAGTAAACAATAATCAACAAGGAGACCTAGAAATTATTGCAATTCTGTCCTCAGTCAACACCGCTGTTACAGTTATGGTTCTAGGCTTCCTATACATGGTAGGAAGACCTCGTTCTGGAGCAGCCTTAGCACTCAATATGATGTATCCAATCGACATCTGGAATGCTGTAGAACCGCCTGCAGATTTCGTTAGACTGCTAGCTATTACAGTAGCCTCAGGATTATTTGCTGTTCCAGTAATGATCGAGGTTGGAAAGGGTATGTTGAAAATGCACGAATTGGTACCTCTCAGAAACCTAGTTATTTCCGTCAGTGCCTTCATTACAATTTTAGTTTGGATTTCTACAGATTGGATTGGCGTCGGGACTTTAGTCATTGGAACAATGATCGGACTTATGGCGCCTAGAATTGGGATACGAAGATCACATGGAATGGGAGTTATTTTAGTGCCTATAATGATGTACACCTTCGCTAGAGAATTGGATGCATTTGGCTTTGCTTGAATACAATGAGTTCAAGGGAATCTAGATGGTGTTCTCTGCAACACTAGGTAACATCGGAATAGAATCGCTTATTTCCTTACCGCGTACGTCGACCGCTAGAGTGATACCATGGACAACCAACAGAAGGCAAGTGCAATACTAACAGTCGGAATAATGCTAATAGGAATTAATTTCCTAGCATTAGCGCCCTTCGTAGCAGGGCAAGTTGAGGCTGGAGTTCAGGATGTTGTAGCCGATGGCTATGATGGCTATGATGACGACGGAAACGAAAACTACACTGCAGATTATGACGACGAATGGCTTGTTTCGACCTCTGAGAGAGTTTACTTTGCATACTCTCTAGATAATCCAGATGGGGTGGACGCTGGAGAGGCACATGAATTTACGAAAATGGGACCTTTCATCTATGAGGTTACTACAACCAGAGAAATCCTAGATTTCGATTACGATGCTGGTGAGATAACTTATTCCGAATATGATAGTTTTGAGTGGTGCGAGAACTGTGCTTGGATAGATGAAAATGGAGATTCACACAACTCTGTACCAGGTTCAACCGAAATAACTCAAGTTAACATCCTTTGGAATACACAAAGAATTGCGGGGATTTCAACTGGAATCATCTATGGAGAAGTGTTTGCTAAGGCGGGATTCGCTAACAACATGATTGCCACTGATTTACAGAATCGAGCCCCTTCAATTTGGGCTTCAGAAGACATTTCTGGAATGGTAGATACATTCTCTCTAAGTTTGCAAGCAACGGGTATGGACGAAGTTAACGCGTCGATTTTGGCTCCATCAGGAGTTCTTTCTGGAGCATATGTTTCTGCAACTGGAGGAGGGACAACCAGTGACATACTGAACAACACTCAGACATTCTTCCCGTATGCAGACAGCATCCTATATGGGGCGCAGGATCCTTCTACTGGTATTTGCATTGCATTAACTTGTGACATTGGCCCTATGCTAGTAGCAGGAATGGGTGCTCCTGACGGAGGAGTAGTTACTCAAACTCGTGCTGCGCTATACGGATATGCAGATGCAGGAGATGATATGGCAGCAATTGACCTTGCTGTATACGCACTTGCTGGTAATACCTTCCTAGCCCATGGTGGTGGTGCTGACCTGACTCAAGTTACCGATCTAAGACAGAGATTGAACGAAGTCAGTGGAGTTGACATTACCAACCCAGATGTCTTGAATGGTGTAATATTTGGAACACCCGACGCTGAAATTCCAAATGGACTTCTTTCGATTTCGGACTACAGCGGTATCCCACTAAATGGAATTGCCTTATTCCTACTAGGCGCACAAGGTGACCTATTTGGTACAATGACAACATATGGTATTGGACTAACACAGTTGTTGGGATTGTCTGACTATGCCGGTGAATGGATAGGGATGGTTGGCACTCCTACTGAATTTGAGATGATTCTTGCAGGTGGTCAAGGTACAATGAATGCTGATGATTGGTGGCAAATTTCCTTCGGAAGTGAAGAGCCTATTGCTGGCGGTTACATACCTATTGGCTTGAACAGAGCTGAATTCGAAGGCACGATTGATATGGATGTTGCTAAGGTGACTGAAATCCTCTACACATCCCCTTATGCATTGACTTCTGACTTTGCTAGTATTTTCATGTATGGAGAATTATCCGGAAGCACCCTCCCTGCAGAAGAAGGGGCTGAAACAACCGATTGGAATGATGCGTATGTGGCGGGATTGTATGATATCTCGGAAAGTGACGCCGCTGCGGTCCGTAGTTGGGTTGCAGACTTCATGTTCGGCCAAGTTATTGGCGCGCTATTGGGCTTCCAATACGGCGGTTCTGCTTACATCACGCAGCCAGTCGATAACTGGTTGTTTGGCTGGAGAGATATTATCGTGGCCGATGTTGTTTACGAAGAACCCGACAATATGGCCCTAGGTTGGGTAAGCCTCGAAACAAATGAAACATATTTCGGATCCGATAGCGTTACCACTGGAGATTATGATGTATATGTCGCAAGTACAGAAGGAGACAATATGGGTCAAAGGTTGCTTCAAGGTTACATCAACTCCGATGGAAATGGACATTGTGATTTCAAATTAAATTCCGATGGTACAATGGCAGATGCTGATTCAAGTGGCATGTACCCCTGTGAAGAAGGAGAATTGTATGGATTTACAGAGCATCTACCATGGAGGGCGCCACACCGAGAAACTTCCACTCTTGGATTACTATCCACCCACGTCGGTAACGAAAATACCGTAGTTGCCGGTGCAGTAGGTGGTGTCGCAGATAGTGATGACCCGTTCAGAGTCAATCTTGTAGGATACGCAATGGCGGAATCAGTACCTGGAGACATGGAAACATACAAGGGAATTGAAATGAGAGCACACACAGTAAACCTAGATCCTTCACAAAACCAAATACAAGCCAAGTTAATTGGCTCTGCATCCTTTGTTGATGTTCTCCCAGGCGCATTACCTGTATACTTTGGTTCAACTGTAGACATCAAGGTAGAGCCTGTTACCCAAGTTGCGATGTACGGGAAATCCGTCTCTATGTTCCACCTAGACCTAAGAGGTCCTGGAATGCTAAATCCTGAGATGGGTGTAGACACACATCCGGTTTTCGAGATTCATACTTTCTCGGAAATTGCAGATGAAGATGCTGAAACTTTCCAGTGTCGAGTTCTAGACAACATGGAACCAATGTATTGGACTGATTTCGGCGGCAGTGGGGATTGTGAATTAGAAGGCACAGGTGTGATTGATTCCGTGACTGCATTATTGTATGTTGCAAGCATAGCTATGATTGCTGTGGGAGCTCTGGCATTCGGCGGCATGGGACCAATTGCAGTATCAAAAGACGAAGATTGAGGCTACCCTATACTCCGGCTGGCTAAGCCAGCCGTGGGCGCGCTTGCGCGAAGGGTTCAACCGCTGAACACTGGACGTAAGTCTAATGGAAAGGGGTCCCGCAAGGCTAGCAGTAGTCATCATTGCAGTATTGACACTAAGTCTACTAGGCCCCTCTCAAATTCTACAAATCGATGATTCTAAAGAAAATCGAGAGGCGATAAAAAATTCCTCATGCGTAGTTTGTATTAACGAAATAATGCCTAATGCGGATGGCTCAGATCAAGGAATCTTTCCTCAGGGCGAATGGGTTGAGTTGTTCAATACCGGGTCTAGTTCTGTGAGTCTTGAGGGCTGGACAATTGTCGATATTGGCGGATGGACACATCCAATCAATGAAACTAGTTGGGTAGGATTTAGTGATTTAACTACGCCTTATCACATCGAAGCAGGAGCATACGCAGTTATTGCTGAAAATGAAATTGGAACTCTAAGAATAAACAACGCTGGAGAGACTATTTTCCTGACAGATGAACAAGGTGGTGTAGTTGATGAAGTAACCACAGGGCAAGCGTCAAATGGAATTTCCAAAATACCATCTAACGGAAGCGCGGAGTGGATTGACTCAGAACAATCAACCCCGGGAAGCCAAAATATTGGAGGTTCAGATGACGAAAATAATCCAGAAACGCCTACTGATTTACAACCTTCAGAATGGAATGGAAAATATGATGTCAAGTTCACTCGTCTTATGCCGGGTGAAGTACCTAACCGGGATAACGATTGGTTTGAATTGAGTAATTTGGGTAATGAAGTTGCAAATTTAACTGGCTGGACCATAGAACGTATTAGGTCCACAACACCCTGGATATCAACATTCAACGAACTAGTGATACCTGCAGGAGGGTCGATTGTTCTAACCGAAAATCCGGACAACCTATTTTTGGATGGAGGCATATCTGCCATTGATGGGAATGTTGTGATGAACAATATGCCTTGGCTTGTCGATTCGGGAAGCGCTCTCCAACTAAAATCTCCAAATGGAACTGTGGTTGATGCGGTTGTATACGGAGGCGGCGATGCTGAAATCGAGGGTTGGAATGGCGGCGCTATTTCAGTACCTGGGGATGGGACTCCGGGGTTGATTTTGATGCGTGGATCTGGGTGTGGAGATAATCCAGACACAAACACAGGGGAAGATTGGGAGTATAGATGGATTAGAATTGGAGCTTCTACATTCTGTGATGGAGGAAAGATCACACTAGAAGAATCGTCGACTGTCTCAGCTTCAATCGGCCCAGACACTTCGTTCAATGACTTGATGCATTGGATTGGGGGAGCAGAAACATCGATTCATCTACATGTCTACCAGTTTATGAGTCCAGACCTGACGACCGCATTACTAGAATCAATTAACCGAGGTGTTTCTGTAACAATTCTTCTAGAAGAAGGTATACTAGATGGAAGTAGCACCAAAAATAAACAAAAAGGACACGCTCAAACTCTCCATGATGCAGGAGCAACCGTTCTCTGGATGGAAGACCCGAGTTTGATTAGTTCTCCATATTCTTACATCCACAGCAAGGTTGCTGTGAGGGATGCGGAAAGTGTATGGATTTCATCAGGAAATTGGAAGGATACAAGCCTACCTCCAGATGGGATTGGTAATCGAGAGTGGTCAGTAATTGTCGATTCAAATTCATTTGCTGAGTTGGTTCTATCTCGTCTATCATGGGACGAAAATGAAAACCACCTGCACATATCACCACACTCATCCAATCATGCACCAACTTTCGATTGGGAAATGGAAGATCCTACTGGTGGCTCATTTCAAGAAACTAGTACTCAGTCATATTCTGGACCTTTCGAAATGCAATTGATGACATGTCCAGACGATTGTGTAGATGGAATAATCGAAATGATTGAATCGGCGGATTCGACCATTGAACTTTCATTGCAATATTTAGACTTAGATTGGTATTGGGGATTCGGTGATAACCCAATTATCGAAGCAATCTACCAAGCAGCTCAGAGAGGAGTACAAGTCCGCTTACTATTGAATGGCTTTTATGCCGATACCGACGATGAAATTAGGGATGCGGTGAACCTATTCAATACAAATTGGAATGCAACCGAAGGTCTTGATGTCACAGCACGACTCATGGCTTGGTCAGACACAATTACCAAACTTCACAACAAGGGTGCAATAATTGATGGGGAGAGCGTTCTTATTGGAAGCATGAATTGGGGTTCAAGCGCCGCATTGAGAAATAGAGAAATGGGAGTATTAATTCACGGACAAGAACTTGCCTCTGAGTATTTGCAATCATTCGATGAGGATTGGTATCGTCTTGACACAACCACAGATTCAGATGGAGATCTTCTACCAGATATGTGGGAGATTCAATACGGTTTGAATCGGCATTCTGCAGCAATACTTGGAACCGCTCTAAGCGAGCAATCACTAGATTTAGACGAAGATGGTTTGAATAATCTGAATGAATACCTTTGGGGAGGTGATCCAAATGACAATGACACGGATGACGATTGTATTCTAGATGGCGAGGAAGCTGAATTTGCTCAATCATTAGGACGGTCTCCAGTAGTTGCCATGAATTCCAATGATGTTGATGATAACGGTATACCTGATGGCATACAATTTGGGTGCGATGAAGAAGAAATCATCGACAACAACAATGGTGAAGGGAACAATACCAATGTCAATGATGAACAAAACAATGATGGAGAAAATGGAGGGTGGATAGAGGACAATGTTCGAGATGACCCACTTTCTACCCCGGGGGCAAAATTTCTATTGACACTGACAGTAATTGCAGCGATTTCTTTAGTTGGTGCGGGACTAACAATGTTAAGGAGACCCGGTACAAAAACCGATTCTCGACTAATCGATGATTCTGGTTATCGATTCGATGACACTAATGCTGAACATGCTATTCTCAAAGGCACTCGATTCGATGATACATCCGAGGACACGAGGGAGTGGACAGAAGGTAGAGATGACGGAGTACATGGGCGGATTGTTCTAGATGGTTTTGGCTTCGAAAATCTTGACCGAAACCAGGTTCAATTCCTATTGGACAAGGGAATGAGTATCGAAGAATTACGTGATGAATACGGCGAGGATGAGGCATGAGCGATTCAATCGCCGATATTGTAAACGGAGTCGTCGATGATTCACTTAGTGATGAGCTGGTCATCGATTGGTTGAAGGATATATTTGAAAACGGACTCGATGAAAACTCAACAATCTTTCTTACCAAAGCAATGAGAGACTCAGGAAAGGTCTTGGCTTGGCCCAAAGATTGGAGCCATCTCGTTGTTGATAAGCACTCAACGGGCGGAGTTGGAGATAAGGTTTCTATCATTTTAGCACCCGCTCTAGCCGCTTGTGGGCTCAGAGTGCCGATGATTTCAGGACGAGGGTTAGGGCACACTGGAGGCACTTTGGATAAACTCGAAAGTATAGCTGGTTTTCGCGTCGATCTATCGATAAATGAATTGCAAAAACAAGTTGGGGAAATTGGATTTGCAATGGTTGGACAAACGGATTCACTTGCCCCCGCCGATAGGCGTATGTACGCGTTACGTGATGTAACAGGTACTGTTGCGTCTATTCCACTAATCACTTCATCAATCGTATCGAAAAAGGCCGCTGAAGGAATTTCGGCTTTGGTTCTAGACGTAAAATATGGTAGAGCGGCATTCATGACCGAAAGAGAACAAGCTGAAGCCCTATCCCAATCGATGGCAGATGCAGCGAATGGAATGGGTATTGCTACTTCTGTAGTCCTTTCAACCATGGACCAACCATTAGGCTGCGCAGTAGGAAATGCGCTGGAAATAGTTGAATCTGTTGAAACTCTATGTGGTCGTGGGCCGCATGACCTCGAAGAACTGGTTTGTGTTCAGGCAGGGATTTTATTGGCTACATCGGGGATTGCGGAAAACATGGAAGAAGGTGCATTAATGATCCATAATTCTTTGAATGATGGTAGCGCTTTCACAAAATTCCTAGATTTGGTCGAAGCACAAGGAGGAAATCGTAATGACTTTGCAAGCGACCACGCAATGCTAAGTTCCCTCGGTCTACTTGGAGATGATTTACTTTCAACTGAGATTTATACTGAGAAAAAAGGATGGATTAAGGACATTGATGCGATGGCAATTGCACTCGCCTGTCTCGAATTGGGCTCAGGTAGGAAAACTCTGACAGACAGCGTAGACCATGCTGTCGGGGCGATTATAGAAGCCCAAGTTGGTGATGAAGTCGAGATTGGTGATCCATTGATTGTAATTTATCATCGCAAGGAATTGCCCGATGGCTTGTCGGAGAAAATATCCTCTGCTTTTTCGGTTTCGCTAGAGCAGGTAAGTGTAGAATCTCGAATTTCTCAGATTATTGGGTGAGTGTATGAGATTAGGTTATATCGACCAAATGAAAGCGGTTGCAATTCTCTTCATGGTCGAAGTTCACACAGCAGCAATCTTGCCTCCTGAAGGAATAACTGTTGGCCATCCCGCCGCATTCGTTGCTGCTGCATTTGGAGGCATGGCGGCTCCACTATTCGTTACTGTTTCAGGTTGGGGAATGCATCGCGGGGCTAAGAAAAGATTTGCCGATAGCCTAAATTCCTCCGCTTGGATAAATTGGGTTTTACCACGAGTAGCAATTCTAACTGCTTGTCAATTCCTTGTCAATTTCCTACTTGCTATTGACCGAGGTGGGAGATTTGAATGGCACACTCCAGGTGTTCTAACCTTAATTGCAATTGCTGCTGTTTTTGCCCCACTAATTTCTCGATTTACTAGTAAGCAATTAATTCCAATTTTCTCGTTACTAGCGCTAACGCCACTACTCCTTGGAGAATACAATGGTTCTGAATTATCTTGGGCCTCAAGGGTTGATTCTGCTGGGATTGGAGAATGGGGTCACCGGCTCTTAGTCAATGGAACATACCCTGTTTTCCCATGGTTAGCATTTTCGACTTTAGGCGCAATAATTGCAGAATTCGAAAATGATTTTGAAACTAGAAAGAACATAATGGCAATTGGTGGAATAATATTTTTGATTAGTATAGGATTATCATTTACTTCAGGAAAGGTGTGGGCACTAACCGAAGGTGATGCGATTTTGACATTCTTCCCCGCAACAACATTCTTCATTTTCATAACTGCAATGTTCGTTCTTATTGCAAACGAATTACTCCTGCGAAATTCCAAGAATGGACTAATTGATTTGAGTGTGTTAGAAGCTTCTGGTCGCCTAACTTTGACCATCTACGTCCTTCACTTTGCGATTCTTGGAATTGCTGCAGAATACATGATGGATCAACCGCTTCTATCTGTTCCCGAGGCTTTTATCGTCACATTTGCACATACACTAATCTGGATTCCCGTCGCTAATTTACACCAGCGCTACTGTCCAAAAGTAAGCCTCGAAGAGTTACTAAGAAGAGTAAGTAATTGATTTTCAATTACCGGATGTAGTCCAATTAACAGGACCGAACCATGTGTCTCCAATTTCATTCGACGCCTTGACTCTGGCGTAGTACGTAGAATTACTAGATAGCCCTGTAATTTCGTAATCTGACCAACCAACTGCTGAGTCACCTAAGGGTGCACTATTGGCCCAAACCCAAGATTGGTTACCCATATCCATTGGCCCGTAGTAAATTGTTAGTGAGGTATTCGTCCCATTATCGTAAGTTTCCCAATTAAATGTTGAACTACTGGATGTGGTATTATTTACGCCCAAGTTTCGAAGTATCGCTTGATAGGTGAAATATTCGCCTCGTAACGGATCATCTACCCAGATTGGGAAATGGGTAAGCGAATCTTGTGTATTCTGCGTAAGTGGGAATCCCCACGCGGCATGATAAGGAGCTAAATTGTACCCTGTTGCGTTTGAAAGATGCAAAACCCAGGCATTGAATTCCTCATCACCAGTTGTTGGAACCTCTGCCGCAGGTAGTGTGTAATATACAGTTAAGGCTTGAGTTATCGGATCCCAACCCCACTCTTCTTTGATTATCAAATAGGTATCTAAGGCAGTCCAAACAGACCAATTGGCTATATTTGAACCATCATCAAAATAGCCCCTCATACGATTCGCTCTTT
>Ga0208130_1000298_pt1 | contig 26696 bp, 22 predicted proteins | sample ETNtaG_31_FD_185771 | JGI IMG/M metagenome (GOLD analysis project Ga0208130, IMG submission 185771) | Marine microbial and viral communities from oxygen minimum zone, Eastern Pacific Ocean - ETNP201310SV78 (SPAdes) (version 2) | ecosystem: Environmental > Aquatic > Marine > Oceanic ... | reverse complement strand
TCTCATCAGACATACGAATATTGTACTTGTTCTTTCAAGACAAATGTGCGTTGACCCTGTTCTTGAGTAGTGTGATCACTGATTCTGGTTGAACTGCAGCGATGCGGACATTCTCGGCGCAATTCGATCCAAAAAAGTCTCCTGGAGTGGCTAGAACACCAAACTGGGTAGCGAGTTCAGAGATTATGTCCCAACAGTTAAGCCCACCTTTTTGTGCCCAAAGGTAAAACGCACCTTGGGGAACATTCACTGAATAACCCAACTTCTGGAATAAGTCAGTAAGCACGCTGAGTCTGCTTTTGTATATTTCTCTCTGATGATCCACATGAGCATCATCACTCCAAGCAAGTGCTGCTGCAGCTTGGACAGGGCCTGGGATCATCTTCCCACTATGTTTTCGGACCTCACTAAGCCAATGGACGATATCTGGGTCTCCGGCGTAGAACCCCGCTCGAATACCTGCCAAGTTTGAACGTTTTGATAAAGAGTGGACTGCGACTACCCCTTCGTTACCGTGATGCAAGATTGTTGATGGCTTTTGTCCCCAAATAAATTCTACATAGCACTCATCGCTGAAGATAGGAACATCATTGTTCCTTCCCCATTCAACTAAGGATTGAATATCTTCCAAGACACCAGTTGGATTGCATGGTGAGTTTATCCATAGGAGCAAAGCTCGTTTTACATCTTCTTGATCTACCTTTGATAAATCAAGTTTATATTCGTCATTTACTGGCACCGGAACTGCTCGGCATCCTGCTAATTCTGCACCCATCGCATACGACGGATAGCTAATCGCAGGATAAAGTACTGTATCTTTTTCTGGTGATTTTAGTCGTAGGTCATTTGGGACAGAAGCGACAAATTCTTTTGTCCCAATACATCCTGAAATGCTCTTGGCATATTCAGATCTGACGTCTAGTCTCCTTGTCAGCCAAGCTTTACATGCATTGAGATATTCCTCTGAACCAGTGGACTTCGGGTAGCTTCTTTCAGTTTTAGAATTTGACAGCATGTTCACTACTGCCTGTGGTGGGGAATCGCATGGTGTACCGACAGAAAGGTCAACTAACCCACCAGGATGACTTTCACCAATTTCACTGTGTGGTTTCAACAAGTCATATGGGTAAGGGGGAAGTTTAAATTTTTTCACTCGTTTCCCCCTTTATGTGGTGCCGAAGCCGAGCTTGAGCATATTCGTCCAGTCTCGCTCGCATGACAAGTGTATCGCCCTGAACGTCTTCAATAAGTACCTGAGCTTCGCGATGAACTTGCGCTATCAAGTCACCTCTTGACAGTGGGATTACCAATTCGTATACGTCAAGTTTCGCGCGAAGGATATCACTGAGCTTTGCAATCATCTTTTCAATTCCCTCACCTGTTTTGGCTGAGATTTGAACTGCTTCAGGATAATCTAAAAATATTGCCCCTCCTGCAGCAAGGTCTGCTTTGTTGAAAACGATTAGTTCTGGTAGCTCTGCTGCCCCAATCTCGGCAAGCACAGTTCTCACTGCAGCTATATCCTTGCCTGCATCGGGATTACTTCCATCTACCACATGCACAAGAAGGTCAGCCTCCGCCACGACATCTAAAGTTGTTTTGAAAGCTTCTACTAGGTGATGCGGAAGGTTCCGAACAAAGCCGACTGTATCGCTTACAAAGATTCGTTCCCCCCCTGGCAACTGCAGAGCTCGAGTGATTGGGTCAAGCGTTGCGAAGAGGCGATCAGCAACGAGAGCGTCGTCGTCAGATTGAGTGAGACAGTTCAAAAGAGTTGATTTCCCCGCATTGGTGTAGCCCACTATTGCAATTGATTGGTTTACGGACTTTCGCCTTCGTTTTGATTGATTTTTTCTCGCTAAACGAATTCCGTTTAGCTGCTTTTGCAAGTAATGGACTTTTCGCACTAGTCGCCGACGATCTACCTCTAGTTTTGTTTCACCTGGCCCTCTTGTACCTATCCCGCCACCTTGCTGACTTAAAGCTATGCCTCTTCCTCTCAATCTAGGGAGCAGGTATTGGAGCTGGGCCAGTTCAACTTGAGCTTTTCCCTCCGGGGTACTTGCATTTTGAGCAAAAATATCAAGAATAACTGCTGTTCTATCTATAGCTGATCGCTTAAAAGCCTTTTCTAAGTTATTCTGCTGAGCTGGAGAGAGCTCATCATTAAATACGACTGTATCAACATCGTACATCTCGGCTAATTCATAAATTTCTTGCACTTTCCCTCGCCCAATGAAAGTAGCAGGATCCGGTGATTCACGTTTTTGAACCAGATGGTGAACTACGTCAGCCCCTGCTGTTGACACAAGTCTTTCTAATTCAGTCATTTGAGCAGCGATTGATAAATCCTTTTCGTCACCCGTATCTAAACCCACAATGATTATTTTCTCTCGAAAAGACCGGTCAATAAATCCTCTCTCTTCACCTCCGTGCTCTCCGAATCCACCTCGATGAGAGTCAGGAGAAAACGCTGAGTGATTGTCAGGCACCTAAGTCCACCTCATAATTTCCTAAAAATTCTGATTCGCCCGTAAGGTACACTTCCTCATTTTCGATTTCAATTAGAGCTTCGCCTCCAGGCATCCTGACTTTAATTTTATTATCAACTAACCCCCAGCTATGAGCTTTACAAGCGGACGCTACGGCACCACTTCCACATGCTTTCGTTACCCCGACTCCCCTTTCCCATGTGAGGATTGCGATTGAGGATCGGTTGATGACCTCTAAAACATGGACATTAATTCCCGTTTCACTGCATTCTTTCTCTACTGACGCCCCGAGTGTAGCTATATCTATTGACGCTAAACTCTCGAAAAGTATTACTATATGGGGATTTCCGACATTGGCATACCCTGATCTTAACGCTGCTGGATTTACTTTTACCTCCAGCTCTTTCGTAGTTAGATCCTGTCCTAACACCGGAATCCCCATACCAGTTTGGATAATCGTTTGGTTTCCCTCCACATGCTTGATTACTGCTTTTCTGTTTCCGGCATCGGTGCTAATTCGAATAATTTTATTATTTTCTTGACCCATATAAACATAGTGGGCAAGGCATCGAAGCCCGTTACCCGAGATTTCCGCTGGTGAACCATCTGAATTGAATAAAGCCATTCGGGTATGGATATCCTTTTCTTGCGCGGGCAAACTGAAAATTAAACCATCAGCCCCGGGGCCCTTTGTATAATCACAGAGGAATTTAGCGATACGAGATGAATCTTTTGGCAGTGAGCGGATTGAGGTGAGTAGAAATTCGTTTCCTAGTCCGTGAAATTTTTTTAGTTTCATTCTCCTAATACCTTCAGGATCTGTGGCAAAGATTCGGCTACATCGTCGTCTATATCAATCCAGTTTATTCTTGGATCACGACGAAACCATCTTTCTTGCTTTCGTGCGTACTTTTTCGTATCTTTAATTGCTGCCTCAACGGCTTCATCTAAGCAACATTCTCCTTTGAGATATTGAAACAAATGTTTGTACCCCAGTGCTTGAGAAGCGGTACGTGATAATGGGTCTTGACTACCAATAAGAGCTTCGCATTCATTTAAAAACCCAGATTCCATTTGGGCGTAAAATCTTGTAGTTATCCTTCGATCAATTTCATCACGTTCCCGACGCAAACCAATTATTTGGTAGGCGCTTTCGTTATAAACTGAGAGTCCTGGTCCATAGCTGGAGAACTTTGTTCCGCTTCCTATCGTCACCTCAAGCGCTCGTATAATTCTCCTGCGATTGTTTGGTTCCATTCGTGTTGAAGCGACTGGATCCAACTCTGAGAGTTTCTGATAAAGTTCCGCTGTATTGGGGTTCAACTCAAGCCGTTGGCGAGTTTCAAGAAACTGTCCGGGAATTTCTAAGTCATCAATAATTGTTCTTAAGTACAGTCCTGTGCCCCCGACAAGTAAAGGTAACATTCCGCTGCTCTCAATTTCCTTAATTGCGTTCTGAGCTTCAATCTGAAACTGGCTAATTGTATATTCCTCGTGCGGTTCAACAATATCTATCATGTGGTGGGGAATTTTTGCTTGTTCCTCCCTTGTTGGTTTTGCGGTCCCAATGTCCATGCGTTTATATATCTGCATCGAATCAAGAGAGATTATTTCAAAATCTTTTATCTTTTCAGCTATGATCATCGCTAACTTTGATTTGCCGGAAGCAGTTGTTCCAACGATTGCCAATCGGGGCTTTGTTCTTGATTCGTTCACCCCGATACCACAGGAATGCGAGTTTTTGTCCTAGGCTTTTCAACGATTTCAAGCAAGCTTCCGAGAAGGTAGTTTGGTGTAGCCTCTTCAACACGGGTTATTGCAATTGTCCCAACGGGGAGTTCCATCGCTGGGAAGTGTACAACTTTATTCTGTCTCGTTCGACCAGTTGTTAACTTATTGTTTTTCTTGCTTGGCCCCTCAACTATAACTTCCTCTTCTCTGCCTATTCTTTCCTGGTGTTTGATTAGACCTGAACGCTGTATCACCTCTCTAAGGCGTGAATACCGGTCTTGGACTTCCTCTTTATTACAAAACTTTTCGTGCATTTCAGCTGCTTCGGTTCCTGGCCTAGGAGAAAAGATAAAAGTGAATGCACTATCGAATTGAGCGGTAGCTGCGAGTTCTAGCGTGTCCTCAAAATCCTTGTTTGTCTCTCCTGGAAAACCAACAATAATGTCAGTTGTAACGGCTAGATCAGGAATAATCGCTCTTGCCTGCGACAGTTTTGAGAGATACCGCTCCGCTGTATATCCTCGGCGCATTTTTCTGAGTATCCGATCGCTGCCGGATTGGACTGGGAAATGGAGATGTTCACATACGCTTTCTGTTTGCGCCATTGCTTTCATGACATCTTCACGCATATCTTTTGGGTGAGGACTGGTGTATCGGATGCGCCGAATTCCTTTAATATTTCCGAGTTCACGAAGTAAATCAGCGAACAATGGGCTTGCGGATCTCTTTTCTCTAGCATTCCAGTGCTCCCCAGCCAAAAGTAAATCACCTTCTTGCGGCTCTTGCCCTCTTAACTTCAAGGTGATATCTCGTCCATAACTATTTACGTTTTGCCCCAGTAGGGTGATTTCTGAAACGCCGTCTTTAACCAAATTCTTAGCTTCATTCAACAAATCATTAAATGGTCTACTCACCTCAGGGCCTCTTACTTGAGGGACAATGCAAAACGCGCAGGAGTTGTCACATCCAGTTTGAATTGTAAGCCATGCCGCATGGTCCACTTCCCGACGGGTAGGTAGCGGTTCGCTGGCTAAGGTGTCAAGATCATGAGGGGCAGGGTCAACGATTTCAACAATTGGGCCGTTATCGCTTGCATTTAACAGCTCAGTTACTCTTTCAAGATTATGGGTACCGAAGACTACATCAACATGAGGGGCTCTATCGCGGATCGTCTCCTGATCCTTTTGCGCCAGACAGCCACCAACCAAAATTCTCTTTGAAGGGTCCTCTTCTTTGAGCTTCTTCAAATTACCTAAATGTCCGTAGAACTTGTTATCTGCATTCTCTCGGATGCAGCAAGTATTGATTACCACAACGTCGGCATTCTCAACTTGAAGTGTGCGGGTTAATCCTGCTACCTCAAGTAACCCAGCAATACGCTCAGAGTCGTTTTCGTTCATCTGACATCCATAAGTTTGGATGGTGTACTTCTTTCTCATCTATCTAAGGGTAGAGGAAAATAACTCCTTCAAATGAAAGTCTGTTGAGAATTTAGTCTTCTATTGAAATAGGTTCATCATCGGCTGAGGTAAACGAATCCTGTTCATCGCTTGGATTCACGATTGCCCAGATTTTATTTTCGATTTCCATCATGATTTCTGGATTATCACTTAAGAAAGATTTGGCATTTTCGCGACCTTGACCTAGCTGTTCTCCTTCGTATGTATACCAAGCTCCGGATTTGGTAACAATATCCATCTCAACGCCAGTGTCAAGGAGCGAACCTTCACGGCTAATTCCTTTTCCGTACATGATGTCAAATTCAGCTTGGCGGAACGGAGGAGCACATTTATTTTTAACGACCTTCACTCGTGTTCTGTTCCCTACAATCTCAACACCAGATTTAAGTGACTCTATTCGCCTGATATCAAGTCGAACGGAGGAATAGAATTTCAATGCCCTACCGCCGGGGGTTGTTTCCGGAGAACCGAACATGACACCTATCTTCTCGCGAAGCTGGTTAATAAATATGCATATAGTCTTTGTTTTATTGAGATTACTGGTCAATTTACGTAGCGCTTGCGACATCAAACGGGCCTGAAGACCGACATGACTTTGGCCCATTTCTCCTTCTAATTCAGCTTTTGGAGTTAAAGCGGCAACAGAATCTATAACTATCACGTCAATTGCGCCAGACCGAACCAATGTATCTGCTATTTCAAGTGCTTGCTCTCCAGTGTCAGGTTGCGAAATTAATAGTTCATCGACGTCAACGCCGATAGCCCTTGCATACACAGGGTCCATTGCATGCTCAGCATCAATATAAGCGCATATTCCGCCATTCCTTTGAGCTTCTGCCACGACATGAGTCGCCAGAGTTGATTTTCCTGATGATTCAGGGCCATAAATTTCTGTTACTCTACCGCGCGGAAGTCCGCCGACTCCAAGTGCGAGGTCAAGAGCTAGTGCCCCTGTCGGCACTGACTCTATATTCATGGTGGCTTTCTCGCCCATTTTCATTACTGCACCTTCGCCAAATTGTTTTGTTATTTGGCCTAGTGCTAGATCTAGAGCTTTCTCATTATCCATTTTCTACCTACTTTTCTCGGTTCTATTGAATTGCTTTACTTTCGCACCTTAATTTGGGGGTGTGACACTACTCTATTACATCAGTGTAATTACGAACGTCTGTTCGGTCAACGATATCAGCAAAAAACTTTGATGGTGTTAAAATCAGCGTAGTGTCTACTAGTGTTTGTCTAAGAAAGGTGTATTTTGCAGTACGAGAAGAATGAGCAAGAAATCCGTGAACGTCTAACAGATGAACAATATTTCGTCACTCAGCACGCAGGAACTGAACGCGCATTCACAGGGTGCTACTGGGACACCAAAGAAGTTGGACGTTACCATTGCATAGTTTGTGATGTTGAGCTTTTTGCGAGTGAGACAAAGTTTGATTCAGGAACTGGTTGGCCGAGCTTCTTTGAGGCTGTCGGAACCAGTACGGTCGAGAGAAAAATTGATAATTCTCATGGAATGACGCGCATTGAAGCTCTCTGTGCCAACTGTGGAGCTCACTTAGGTCATATATTCAATGATGGCCCACCACCTACTGGGGAGAGATTCTGCATGAATTCTGCCTCGCTTAAGCTCAAGCCACTTGATGGCCAAAACTAAACGGCAACAATCTTGAAGTCGTTTCTGGTAGGGGTGTTTATTCTAAGCATTACCTATTTACCTCTAGCAGCCTGTGCTTCTGATGACGGCCCACCTGAAGTTGACCCCTTGACACCATTTATAAGCGAGGGCGACGCTAAGGCACCAGGAGTTGACGAGATTGTACGTTTTCGCACTGAAGATTCTGAGGACCTTTGGGGGTCTGTGTTCGGGTCTGGAGAAATTGCTGTAATTTTGACACACATGCGAGGCCGAGACCAGACATCATGGTTTCCATTTGCTAGATTCATAGCCGAATCTGGTTATAAGGTTCTGACATTTGACTTTCGTGGATATGGAAAATCCACGGGAATAAAAGATACGAGAATGGATCGGGACCTTGAGGCCGCTATTGCATACATGCGAGCAAAGGGTGCACAGCAAGTTGTCCTTATCGGAGCCTCTATGGGTGGAACTGCAGTTATTGAATTAGCTTCTGAATCACAAGTGCAGGGAGTAGCTGCACTCTCTCCTCCAGCAGAATTTGGGAGGATTAATGCACTAACTGCAGTTGAATCAATGGTGATTCCTCTACTTCTTATAGTTTCGGAAAACGACTATCAATATTATTCAGATGCAAGAAAGATAGAGTCTGCTGCAGCGGCTACCCAATTTTTGGTGGTTGAGGGGCAACAGCATGGAACTAACATGATTGCAGAGCACCGAAATGAAATATTTGCCAATTTATTAGCTTTCCTAGATAGGTGGACGGACGATAGATTATTGACGACTGTCCAAACGGAGTCGTAAAGCATTCAGCACTGAAATAGTAGTGAATTGGCGAACTCGTTCACGGTCAAATGGCCATTTAACTGTGAATGACTCCACGACTCCATCTACTGACGTAGCCATCCATACTCTACCGACTTCATCCTCGCTAGCAGTTGGGCCGGCATTTCCAGAAACTGCAACAGATACATCGCAATTTAAAATGGTGCAGGCACCTTTTGCCATCTGTTCCACTGCCGCTTGAGAGATAACGGGCCCATCAGACACTTTTAAAATGCTTTGCTTAATATCAGTTGAGTATGGAATTATCCCGCCTTTAAAAACATCGCTGGAACCTGGTTGGCTCGTTATCCTGCTTGCGATAAGTCCACCTGTCATTGACTCTGCAAGACCCAGACTTAGACCCTGGCTTCGACATAACTGGATTATTGTTGCTTCCATAGATTTGTCATCACGAGAAAAGATAATTTCATTGCCGATAGCATCAGCGACTTTCTCTGCTTCGGCTTCAAGTATTTCGTTAACCGATTCTTCGCTATCACCTTTTGCCGTAATTCTGATTTTTAGACCCTCAATGCCGCTTGCCAGAAATGCAATGGTTGCTGTCTCCTCTTTGTCAAGACGCTCTATGTTACTTGAAAGTTTTTCAGCAAGACCTGATTCAGAATCACCCCATGTTCTTAACGTTTTTGATCGAATAATTGAAGTCAGGCCCGTTTCAGTCCTTATGTCTGGGAGAATGCAGGCTGTTACCATTTGCTTCATCTCCCAAGGAACTCCAGGAACAGCATAGATCGTAACACCATTGACTCGAGCCTTTAAACCAGGGGCTGTCCCTGGCATAACGGGTAGAGCCTCAGCCCCTATGGGGACCATTGCCTGTCTTAAGTTATTCTTAGGCATAGGCCTATTGCGACTTGAGAACATTGTTGTTATCTTCTCGACCAAATCTTCATTCAGTCTAAGTTCAACATCCATCAACTCCGCAATCATGTCCCTTGTCAGGTCATCCTGTGTAGGTCCTAAACCTCCGCATACGATGACATAGTCAGATCGATCTATCGCTTGACTCAGGACGCTTTTGATTCGTGCAGGATTGTCCCCCACTTTTGTTTGATAGAAACTATCGATGCCTGATAGGGCCAATTGCTCTCCAATCCATGAAGAATTAGTATCGATGATCTGACCTAAAAGAAGTTCTGTGCCAACGGCAACCACTTCACAACTGATTCGTTTCATTAGATTTGGCCTTCTTTCGATGTGGCTGTGATCAAAGCACTGTTGCGGACGTACTGCCAGCCTGTTACAACAGTCATTAGAACAGCGAACCACAGAAAAGCAGTTATAAGCGAATCATTGTCTTTCAAAGGTGGAAGTACTGCAAGAAGCAATGCCGATCCTTGTGCAAATGTTTTCCATTTAGCAAGCTTAGAAGCAGGAATGATAATCTTTTGTCGTGCTTTCATGACTCGGAACGTTGAGATCCCGATTTCTCGGATTGTAATGATCAGAACGGGGAAGTAATGGAAACGTCCAATTGCCAATAAAGAGAACATGCACCCTAGAACTACTACTTTGTCGGCAAGAGGATCCAAAAAGGCCCCCAACTTAGTTTCACTGTTGGTAGCTCTGGCAAGCACTCCGTCAAAAGCATCGCTGATGCCTAAGACGAATCCAAAAATAAACGCAGTCCAAGATGCCCCGTTTTGGTCTTCTGCGGAGAGAATCACAATGAACAGAATTGGAGAAATTAGTATCCGAGTGATTGTTATTAAATTTGCAGGTGTTAAATTGTGCATTCAGATTTCCTTTGGGGAACTGCAAAATTCTTCAAATTATCTAAGGTTAAATTGCGAGCACATCGGTTCCTATAGCTTCTACAATTTTTACATTAGCAAACTCTCCTACAGGAAGGTGACTTGAGACCTTAATGATTCCATCAATCTCAGGCGCCTCCCTGAAGCTTCGAGCGATTCCAACTTCATCCACTAATATGTCTATGCTTTCTCCAATAATCTCATCTCGTTTGGTTGAAACAATTGAGTCCTGCAGCTCGGACAGTTCTAGCAATCGCTCGTTCATCAATGCTTTGTCAACCTGATCCTCTAGCGAATCGGCATATGTTCCCTCCTCTCGCGAAAAGCCAAAAAATCCACACCAGTCAATTCTGTTCTCTTCAACGAATCTTAATAAGGCGTCATGGTCACTCTCGGTTTCTCCCGGATAGCCGATAATAAAATTCGTGCGAAAGGCCGCCTTATTGTTGATTAGTCGTATGCGATTAATCGTTTCTGTGAATTTATCATAATTACCCCATCGCCTCATTCTCCTAAGTAGGGGTTGCGATACGTGCTGGAGACTAAGGTCAAAATACGGAACAGGGCTTGACCCTATTGCTTCTATTAAACTTTCGTTTAAGCTTGAGGGATATAAATAGAGCAATCGAACCCACTCCACAACCTTGCTTACTTCCTCGTATAGCTGTTGCATGTTCGCTGTTTCATTTAGGTCTCTCCCATAAGATGCTAGATCCTGAGCGATAAGAACAACTTCAGACAACTCCATGCTCTCGATCTCCGCGAGTATGGCATTTACCGATCGTGACCGCTGCGGACCCCTAAAGGAGGGGATAGAACAGAATCCGCAAATTCTGTCACACCCTTCAGCCACTTTGACATACCCCCAAGGTCTATTGGAGCTTGGACGAGGAAGATTGAGTAAATCAAATTCTGAAGTGTTTTGCTTTTTTGATAGAGTCACTGGGACTCCGAATCCTGCTACCGAGTTTACGTCATTTCCAAGTGCCTCCTCTAAGGAAGAACCATACCGCTCTGCTAAACAACCCGTTACAACCAGTTCAGAGTCAGGGTTGCGGACACTATTTAGTTGGTAAATTGTATCAACACTTTCTTTACGGGCGTCTTCAATAAATGCGCAAGTGTTTACGACAACAAGGTCAGCTGACTCAGGGGAGTTAGCCAAAGTCATGCCATTTTTTAGTAAAGTTCCTTCGAGCTTTTCGCTATCAACCTCATTTTTGGGGCATCCTAAAGTTTCTATCCAATAGCTTTCACTCATAGGTTGATAGTATCCATCAGATTTCCAAAAAGGGAAGAATGCATCGGTTTCAAATACCTACAACAACTAACCAAAAAACATAGATAGATAACAACGTAAATCCAGCAAGTTTCCCTACTGGTTTTGGGCTAAGGGACTTTAGGCACCATGTTACCGCTGCCAGCAAAATTGTTAATGCGGATAACCATCCTATGATTTTTGCATCAATCATTTCACCAGGCCCCAGTATCCCTATCGCTGCACCGATTGCTACTCCGTTAAATACATTTGACCCCAAGATTGTTCCTATTATTATTTCCGACTTCCCTTTACGCAGAGCAACAATTGACGCAACCAACTCTGGAAGAGACGTTCCAATAGCTACGAGACTAGCTCCCACAAATCCACTTCCTACTCCCCACTTTTCTGCTAACCCTATAGCTCCCTCGGTAATAAAATAGGATGAGCCAATTACCCCAACTAACGAGGCCATGATAACAAGGCCATCTAGAATCTGTGCCCGCGTTTCGGCTCTCTGACTTTGGGTTAGAGGTTCTTGGCTCGAGGCAGCGATATTGCTTCTCCCCTTCTTTCCATCCTTTAACATCAACCATAAAGAAATAATTAGCATTCCCAGAAGGATGAAACCCTCATATCGCCTAAAACCATTCTGGGCGAAGACAAAGAACCAGAAGACAGCGTTCATTGATAGCGGGATGTGGAATTTGAGGAAATATCTAGGTAGAGGGATGTTTGCTGCGAATGTTGTGGCTCCGAGAACCAATGTCAAATTAGCGATGATTGATCCGACAACATTCCCAATACCTAGGTCGATGTCTCCTCTCACAGCAGCGGTTGTTGAAACTGCCATTTCTGGCATGCTTGTTCCAAAACCTACAATGATCGCCCCAACTACAACAGCAGATACACCTAACTTGGTTGCTAAATCACTTGAAGATTCAACTAAGAAATCAGCAGATTTAACCAGTACTACTATTCCTAAGGTCACAAATAAGAGGTCAATGAGCATTTTGGCCTATTTCTAAAGTGGGCTCTCGTTAGGTTGATTGGATTGGGTCAATTCATCTGCGGTGATCAGCACCTCTCTAGGTTTTGATCCCTCACTCGGCCCGACTATGCCTCGCTCCTCCAGCAAATCCATGATCCTACCTGCGCGAGCAAAACCTACACGAAGCTTTCTCTGCAACATCGATGTTGACCCTAGTTGTGATTCAACGACTAAATCTATTGCTTTGAGCAATAGTTCGTCGTCGTCTGAGTCTCCTGAGGTTCCCCCAGGGATAAGATCTCCTGAAGCATTTGAAGGGGCGTCGGTAATCGTGGGTTCAGTGGTTATTCCATCTAATACTGCTCCGTCCTTTAATTGTTCAGATTGCTTTTTCCATACCCCAACAACGCGCTTTACCTCATCTTCGCTAACCCACGCACCTTGTATTCTGTGAGGGCTAGACGATTTAGGGTCCAATAGCAACATGTCTCCTTGACCGACTAATCTTTCCGCTCCACCTTGATCGAGAATAACTCGGCTATCGGTCAAACTCGAAACAGCGAAAGCGATACGCGCAGGTATGTTCGCTTTAATTACGCCGGTAATAACATTTGTAGATGGACGCTGGGTAGCAACAACCAAATGGATTCCGACTGCTCTTGCTTTTTGTGCGATTCTGCAAATGGAATCCTCTACGTCTCTAGGAGCTACCATCATTAAATCTGATAACTCGTCTACTACAACAAGAATGAACGGTAAGCGGCTGTAAGTTTTGGGACTTCCGTCAGGATTAATGGCGCTTGGGGGGGCTTGAATTGTCCCTTTATCGTAAGCGGCGTTGTACCCGGTGATATCTCGAAATTTAACTTCAGCCAGTAATTCATATCGTCTATCCATCTCTCTGCAAGCCCATTGGAGTGCATTTGCCGCTTTCTTGGGGTCTACAACTGGTTGGGTGAGTAGATGCGGAACTCGTTCGTATTGTGACATTTCCACCCTTTTAGGGTCTATGAGTATCATCCGTAAAGTTTCAGGGGTTGAGCGCATTAACGCTGAGGTAACGATGCTGTTGATGCATGAGCTTTTACCTGCTCCTGTTGCGCCGGCGATTAAGATATGGGGCATTTTTGATAAGTTCATAACGATAGATTTACCGTTTATGTCTCTTCCGACACCAACGTCTAGCGGATGAGTTGCTCTTTTAGCTTCAACAGAGCTTAGAACATCCCCTAGAGCAACAATCTGCCGCTCATTATTTGGCACTTCTATTCCTATCGCCTGCCTTCCAGGTATCGGCGCTAGGATGCGCACGTCTGCAGATGCCATTGCGTATGCAATATCTTTATTCAATGATGTAACGCGTGAAACTTTTACGCCTTCCCCAAGTTCTAATTCGTACCTTGTAACAGTAGGACCAACTACCATACCAACGAGCCTGGTTTCTACTCCGTGTGCTGCAAGGGCCCTTTCAAGTACCCGCCCTCTTTCTTCAACAAGGTTTTCATTGATGTCTTGGGAAGTTGAACGAGCGAGGATTTTTTCGGAAGGTAGTTTCCAAATCGAACCCTTTGCGGCTGGGCCGAGTTCTATTTCGAGTTGCTTGGTGGAAGTGATTAAGTCCTGAGATGTTTCTTTTCTTTTACGCGAATCGTCTTTTTCCTTTTGCTGAGCCGGATTCTCTTCTTTCTTGGACTCAACTGTTGAGTTTTCTTTATCGTTGTCTTTTCCTGACCGGCCATTTCTTTTAGTTTCGTTCAAGAGGCGCGCTTCGCCGTCAATTTGAATCACTGGGTTTTCTGGTGTTCCTGTTCGTTGAGCTATTTCGTCTTTAGTTTCGCCCATCGCAAGTCTCACTGAATTAGCTATCTTTAAGAAGATAGTTTTAGTCAGGCGCCATAGACGTGAAAGAGCTTCCTTGAATGTCATTCCCGTCACTAAGATGATCCCTACAAAACCGACCGCGAGTAGAATAAAGACTGCCCCAACCTGTTCAAAGGCTGCTCGAAGTGGAGCTCCAGCTATATATCCGAGGATCCCACCACCTTTCTTTAACTCGCTAAGGTCTGAGAGATTATATGAATTGGCACTTGTATTTATATGACTAATGCCGCAGATTGTAATGAAAATTAGTAAAGTTCCTATCAGGATTGAAGCGGTTCTTGGAGTTTGATCACCCTGATGCTCTTCAGAATTAGTAGCTGGAGATTCAAAAATCAGGTAGAGGCCTCCGAACATAAGAGCGGCAGGGGCGATGAAACCTGTGTATCCAAATAGAGCACGAAAAAGCCAAGGACCAATAGCCTGACCGACTATACCTGCGGTATCAAAATATAGACCCAAAGCAGCAACGATCCCTATTACTATTAGCCCAAGGCTTATTAAGTCTGATTTATGCCCTCCAAAAGCTGATTTCAGTGATCCTTTGAGAGCACTAACTGCAGATTTCTTTTGCTTCACCTGTTGGTTAGGGTTATCAGAAGAAATACCGCTAGCAGGATTGGTTGATTTTTTTGATTTTCGCTTGTCGGGTTTTTGACGATTCTTCGGAGGTTTTTCTTGTTTTTTTGATTTAGCCACAATACGCCAACGGTAACACTAAAGCGCCGATAATTTAGTCATAGCGGGCATTGAAACCTTAACTGAAGGGAGTGGTTAAGTTAAGGCAAAATATCAACAAGAGGAATAATCATTGGTCGACGTTTTGTAGAGTCATTGACCATTGTTCCGGTGACTCGCCTAACTTTTTGTTCCAAAACTTCTTGTGTCAACTCTTTTCGGCTCTCAAGAAAAGATTTCAGCTCAGAGGATAGTTGTTCTTCAATTTCTTGCTCATGGCGCCCTGATATGTCTGCACTGAGCCATCCTTTGCTAATAACCGATGGAGCCCCTATTAATGTTTTGTCTTTTTCGCTTATTGAGACTCTTGCTATGACACAACCTTCTTTTCCCAGAATATTGCGATCCTTGAATAGGTCATGTCCAGTTTCAACGATAGATCCTTGAGAAAAAATATAATGCCCTTGGCATTTCTTTCTGTTAAGAGTTAGTCCTGAATCCTCCATAACGACTTGGTCCCCATCTGTAGCCAGTAGTGCATTCTTTGGATTAGTCCCGACCTCTATTGCGAGTTCCCTGTGTGCCACTAGGTGGCGTAACTCGCCGTGCACAGGAATAAACCATTCTGGGTTGGCCGCCTCATGGAGTTCACTAAGTTCTTCGCGCTGCCCATGTCCTGATGTGTGCGTGTTGAGATTTTCATCATTAACTACTGAGGCTCCCAGACTAACGAGATTATTTACTAGACGAGCGACTCGCTTCTCGTTCCCTGGAATGGTTCTTGATGAGAAAATAATTACATCATTCTCATCAATGCGTAACCATTTTCCGGAATTTTGAGCCGATAAATTTAAGGATGATCTTGGTTCACCTTGAGATCCTGTACTGATGACGCAAATTTGATTCTTAGGGTAAGTTTCAATCTCAGAAATATCTACTAAGTCATCTTCTGACACTGAAATGACGCCTAGGCTTCGCGCTAGGGATATGTTTCTTTCCATTGAGAATCCCAGAGTGGCTACTTTTCTTCCCTGCTCTTTTGATATGTCGATAATTTGCTGGATTCGATGTATGTGGCTCGAAAAGCATGTTGCGATTATTCGCTCATGCTGAAATTTCATGAATATTTCTTCCAATCCATCGCCTACTTCTGACTCGGAGATGCTAGAGCCGCTGAGTTCTGCATTGGTCGAATCGCACAGTAGAAGTCGAATTCCAGGGTCTTTAGACAAAGTGGCGATACGGTCGAGGTCTGTGATTCTTCCGTCCACAGGATTGTTGTCCAACTTGAAGTCACTTGAATGCAAGATAAGTCCTTGAGGAGTACGAATTGCTGAAATTAATCCTTTAGGCGTTGAATGCGTTACTGGCAAGAACTCACAATGGAAGTCGCCTATACTGACCGTTTCGCCATCAGCTACCGCTATCAAGTCAGTCTTATGAAGCATGTTTGCTTCGCTCAGTCTGTGCCGAATCATTCCCAGAGTAAATTCAGATCCGTAAATGGGGAATTCACTGATATCTAGTGCATACCGAAGCGCTCCAATATGATCTTCATGTCCATGCGTGGCTATACAACCTACAATTCTCTCGCTACGATCCTCGAGGTAACTGAAGTCTGGAAGTACTGATTGCGCTCCTGGCATCATCTCGTCTGGGAAAAGCTGACCGCAATCCAGCAGTAGAATTTGATTTTTGGATTCAATCGCAGCGCAGTTTCTTCCGATATCCCCAAGCCCGCCTAAAAAAGTAATCGAGACTAGGTCAGTCATATTAACATTTTTATGCGGAACCCATTTGGGATCCGACAATTGTAGCTGAAACGATACTTTGAGCCTTTTCTACAAGGCCTTCAGGGACTGTATCCATAGGTGGCCTTCCATTCCCGACGTTGAATCCAAGGAGATTCATCATTACTTTCGTGGGAATAGGGTTCGGTGCATCAAGAGTTGATTCGAAGGCATAGGAATCTTGCAGGGATTGATTAATTTTCTTTGCTGTTTCGTAGTCTCCGCTTGTGATTGCGTTCGCCAAGTTTTGGTGTTCAGCGCCTGTCCAATGCGTTGCAACTCCGACTACTCCTGAAGCACCGATTGAAAGGAGCGCTAAATTTAGTGAGTCGTCGCCTGAGTAAATCTCAAACCCGTCAGGTGATTGAGAAAGCAGGGAGGCTGTTTCCGATGGGTCTCCGGCAGCATCTTTGAGCGCTACGACATTCTCGAGATTATGTGCTAGTTCAAGGATCGTTTCAGTATCGATTTTTCTTCCGCTTCGGATAGGAATGTCGTACAGCATAACCGGAAGGTCAGTGCATTCAGCGATTCTCGTGAAATGTTGAAGTAAGCCCTGCTGTGAGGGTCGGTTGTAATAGGGGGTGACGCTAAGGATGCCTGATGCCCCCACTGTTTGAGCTCGCTGGGTAAGCTCAATGGCTGCTTTAGTGTCGTTACTACCTGTTCCTGCTATTACCGGAGCGTCAACCGAATTTACGACTGCTTCAATTAGTCCAATTTGCTCATCGTGAGTAAGTGTTGGCGATTCCCCAGTTGTACCTGCGATAACAAGTCCATCATTCCCATTTTGAATAAGCCACTGTGCAAGGCGTCCGGCTTCGTCAAGGTCAAGGTCACCTGAACTGGTGAAGGGTGTGACCATTGCTGTGAGAACTTTTCCAAATCTGGACATATTGATCCTTTCTTCTTACCTGAGGCTAGCAGCGTATATGCTCTCCCTCTTCATTTTTAGAGGTAGTCAACTGGAATGTCTGATTCTTTTCGTTTTTTTGTCCCCCTGCCTTTTGAATAACTCCATAGAACTAGTGGGTAGCCTATCGCTGCGATACTGGCAAAGATGAACCATTGCACTGCGTAACTCAGATGTTGCCCTTCGCTGAACTCTGGCAAGTCGAGTATTTTAGGGAAGCCGTCAGCTTGTTGTGGATTTTGACCAGTTAGCTGGATGTACATTGGAAATATTTCGTAGCCCAATTGGTCTTCGTATCGTGCTAAATCTGGTCTGGCTAGACTTTCAAGGACTCCTTGACTGGCATCAGCTCGTTGGAGTCCAGTTGCTAGTTCTGTCTTTCGAAGAATTCCTATGAGGTCAATTACTGAAGTGTTTGAATCAATATAATTTTCCGCTGAAATGGGTAACCACCCTCTATTGACAACAATTATTTGGCTGTTTGAGAGTTGAAAGGGAGTCAGCAACCAAAACCCTGGAACACCGTTAAATGTTCGGTTCCTGACGAGGATGCTATCTTTTTGTATATATTTACCTGAAACAGCGATGCTTTTGTATTCAAAATCTCTTTCCATTTCAATGATTTCATAGCTCTTTAATTTGTCTATATCTACAAGACCAAGTGGCTCGTTGTCTAACCTCGCACTTATCCTTTCGTTAATGTCAGACTTCTGAGAATGACGATCAAGTTGCCAGAAACCCAAAAAAATCATTGCAAGAACCGCAAAGATTACCAGTATGGTTGTGAAGATTTTCTTAGACATCCATCAAAGTTTCGAGGCCGACATCAACACCAGTAAGGTTAGGAACTCCCTTGATAGCCATGAGCACTCCAGGCATAAAAGATGATCTATCACTGCTATCTTGCCTTATCGTCAACGTTTGTCCTGTCGATCCGAAAATGACCTCTTGATGAGCAAGCATTCCTTCCATCCTGACACTATGAATAGGAATGTTCCCCTGCGCTTTAGCTCCTCTTGCGCCCTCTAAGGCTAAATCAGTAGTTGGGTCATGCAGATCTTCAGTCATGTTCTGGGAAATCTTTTCTGCTGTAGCAAGAGCGGTTCCTGATGGAGCGTCAATCTTGTTGTTATGGTGAAATTCTATTATTTCGATAGTTGAAAAGTAAGGTGTAGCAATTTCAGAAAGGTGCATTAGAAGTATCGCGCTGATCGAAAAGTTTGGAACTACTATGCAATTACTGTTGGTGAATAACTTAGTCAACTCAGAGAGATGTTCCTCACTGATCCCACTCGTTCCAACTACCGCGTGGACGCCAGCTTGTGCTACAAATTTCAGGTTTTCCATGGCGGCTTCCGCCACAGTGAAATCAACAATTACGTCAATGCCTTCAAGATTCTCAACCGTTCCTTGTATTTGAAGTGAAGTGCCCGGGATAAGTGTTCCAACTTGATTCGCATCTACTCCTAAGCGGAGCGTCATGGAATCGTCGCTATTAATAGCTTGACAGGTTGTAGCACCCATCTTGCCCGCTGCACCGAAAACACCTACATTTAAATTTGCCATAACCCAATATTGCCATGCCGGCCACACATTAGCTTATATTTAGCAAGAAGAGTGAGGGTTGACTCTATCTTCTGCCGCCCCGACCTTTTCCTTTTCGGTTTCTGGTTCGTTGTTGATTTCCACCAATAGCCTCAGGCCCTAGTTCTCCAAGTTCCTCAGCTAAGCTTTCTTCAAATTCGTCTTCGAAACTTGAGGGCTTTCCCGACTCTTTTTTAGTGGAGGTCTCCTCTTTGGGACTCTCTTGATCATCGTTAGAGTCCTCATTATGCTGGACTTCACCGGTAAGTACAAGGCTTATTTTCCCATTTGGATCTATGTCTTCAACCTTGACTTCTATTTCTTGACCTAAATCTAGGACGTCTTCTACTCGCTTTATTCTTTTCCCACCACCTATTTTTGAAATATGGAGTAGGCCATCTCTTCCCGGCAGGATGTTAACGAAAGCCCCGAAATTTGTAATATTGACGACTTTCCCATCGTAAACCCCCCCGACATCAGCCGTAGGTGGGTCTAGTATTAGATTGATCTGCCTCTGAGCCTCGTAGACAGCATCTCGATCGGTTCCTGCGATAGAAACAGATCCCATGACTCCATCGTCATCAACGATAACTTCAGCTCCGGTTTCTTGTTGGATGGCGTTTATGACTTTTCCTTTAGGGCCGATAACCTCACCTATTTTATCCATTGGGATTTCAAAGCTTATTATTTTTGGAGCTACATCCCGAACGTCATCTCTGGGTTCTGCAATGGCTGCATTCATAACATTTAGGATCTCCATTCGCGCGTCCTTTGCCTGGTCAAGTGCCGAGGCGAGCACATCCGCTGGAATTCCTTCAATTTTCGTGTCAAGCTGAAGCGCTGTTATCACATCGGAGGTTCCAGCTACCTTGAAGTCCATATCTCCATATGCGTCTTCGGCCCCCAGAATATCTGTGAGCGTTATATATTTCCCTTCGGAGAAGACAAGACCCATAGCTATACCTGCAACAGGGGCTTTAATGGGAACTCCAGCGTCCATTAATGACAGAGTTGAGGAGCAAACTGAGGCCATTGAAGTAGATCCGTTGGATGACATGACATCAGAAACTAGTCTGAGAGTATATGGCCATTCTTCTTCACTAGGGATTACAGGCAATAATGCTCTTTCGGCTAGTGCGCCGTGTCCTATTTCTCGTCGCTTTGGCCCTCTCATAAATCCTGGTTCTCCTGTAGAGAATGGAGGGAAGTTGTAGTGATGCATGTATCGCTTTCGCGTTATTGGGTCAATTCCATCAATCATTTGGTCCATTCGTTTGGTCCCAAGTGTCGTTATGTTTAGAACCTGAGTTTCCCCGCGCTGGAATAATCCTGATCCATGAGCTGTTGGGAGGATGCCAACGTCAGAGGAAAGCTTTCGAAGATCTACTGGAGTTCTTCCATCGATTCTCAGGCCTTCCTCAACAATTCGTTTTCGCACAAGTTCTTTTGTCAATGATCGAATCGCTGCCTTTATTTGAGTTTCAGCATTGTCCTCTTCATCAAAACGCTTCAGGACTTCTTCTAACACCGAAGAGGCTGCTTGAGACTCTGCTTCAGCACGCTGCGTTTTATCAGCGATTGTCTGACTTTCTGCCAATAACCCAGAGCCTACTTCTTTGACAGCTTCCATGATTTCTTCGGAGTAATCGACTGCAAGAGTGACTTCCATCTTTGAAATTTCTCCTGAGCTCTCGATCAATTTTTCCTGAAGCGCAATGGCTTGTTTGATGGGTTCTTTTGCAAATTCAAGTCCGGCTGCTAAGACTTTTTCGTCTACTTTTGGTGCGCCCGTTTCGTAATAACTCCATGCATTTTCTGTGCCGCCGGCTTCAACCATCATGACAGCTACATCACCGTTTTCGAGTAGTCTTCCTGCTACAACCATCTCGAATGTTGAGAGTTCTCCTTCTTCGTAGGTTGGGTGGGAAATCCATTCGCCGTCTTGATCAAAGGCTATTCTGACGCAGCCAAGAGGTCCCTGGAAAGGAATATCAGAAATACACAATGCTGCAGATGCAGCATTTATTGCTGGGACGTCATAGGGGTTTTCTTGATCAGCGCCTAATATTGTTGCAACGATGTGAACATCGTTGCGGAATCCATCTGGGAAAAGTGGACGCAACGGGCGATCTGTAAGTCGGCATGCAAGAATTGCTGATTCGCTTGCTCTTCCTTCACGTCGGAAAAAAGAACCAGGGATCTTACCTGCCGCATAACTTCTCTCTTCAAAATCTACGGTTAGCGGAAAAAAATCCGTTCCTGGTTTAGCACTTTTGTTTGCTGTGGCAGTAACGAGCACTGTTGTCTTCCCTACGCTGACGACCACTGCCCCATTGGCTAAGCTGGCCAGCACTCCGGTTTCAAGTTTCATTATTTTATCTTCAGCGCCAATTGCGCCACTGACTGTTATGGCATCAGCCATGTTTAACTCCTTTTGAGGTTATCCCTCGTATTATTTCACCCAAGGACGATCCTTTGGGCATCAACATCGGAGTTCAGCTTCCCAGTTGAAGACGTCTAAGTTAGTTAGGCGCTTTCAACTGGCAGCTAATCTTTTCGATGCTGGTTTTCAGTTACCTTATTTGGTTTCCTAAATTCTACACCAAAGGCTGGCTTTAACGTCGCAATCCTAATTTTGCGATGATATTTCTATACCGTTCAATGTCGTTATCCTTGACGTAGTCAAGCATTCTTCGTCGGCGACCCACGAGCATTAATAGTCCTCTGCGACTGTGATGATCCTTTTTATGTGATTTGAGATGTTCAGTTAGATGATTGATTCTGTCGGTTAGAAGAGCTATTTGCACTTCAGGGGACCCAGTATCAGAGTCATGAAGTCTGTGCTCCTCAATAGTTTCATTTTTGGGTGTAAGATTTGCTGCCATTTATATCCTTTGGGTTTCTGACCCTGCTTTCATGGCGGTTACCGCTCAATCAAGCAATTCATCACTTTTGTGACATAGGAAAGGTTACCTTGCCTGTTAGAAAACCCAACTTATTAGTTAGTGATTAGGTCAATAATTCCCTTATTTGACTTATATCAGTTTCTAATTGAAGCTGAAATTCTTCTAATCCAGTAAATTTTCTTTCAGGGCGAATTCTTTTATGGAAGGTAAGAGTAGCGTCATCTCCATATAAATCACCTTCAAAATCTAGTAAATGTGCTTCAACAATCGATTTCGTTCCATCGGAGAACGTAGGTCGTTTGCCTATATTGACCGCAGCTATTTCTTTGGCTCCATCGTTGCTTAGGTACGTAGCAGCGTAAACCCCATCTGCTGGCAACGCTACTTTTTCGTCAAGCTTAAAATTCGCTGTTGGGAAGCCTATAGCCCGTCCACGTTGATCACCGGAAACTATCTTCCCCGATATAGAATAAGGTCTTCCTAACTTTTCATTTGCTAGAGCTAGGTCTCCATCTTCTAAATGTTTTCTTATCGCAGTTGAGGAGATGGGCTCTTCAATGGATGAGTCAGAATTGAAAAGACCAACCCCATTTACTGAAATGCCTAATGCTTGGCCCTCGGATTCAAGAAGGTCAACGTTCCCAGATCTCCTATAGCCAAATCTGAAATCCTCTCCGACAAAAATTGCTTTTGCTCTTACCGATTGCACGAAGATTTCTTTTATAAATTTCACAGCTGGAGTTGATGCTCTGCTTTCGTTAAATACAAGGACATACACATAATCAATTCCTAATTCTTCTAGTAATAGTATTTTCTTTGATAATGGGGTGAGTATTTTAGGAGCGTTTTCTGGGCTTGTTACTTCCGTGGGGTGTTGGTCAAAAGTTATTACAACGGATGGTATGGCGTCTGATATTGATTTGCTTTTGACCAGGTCCAAGAGTTTTTGGTGACCCTTGTGAACTCCATCGAAGACTCCTATTGAAGCAACTGTTTGGTCAACGCTTTCGGGAAGTGCGTTGTTGTCGCTAATGATCTGGATGTCGCCCATGTCTTAATTCTCCTGAGGCAATACAACTGCTGGTTTTAACGTACCGGTTTTAAAGTTCTCATACATGGCGAGCAGGTTTTGCTCCGAATCCACGATAACCCAAGGACCTTGGGGCTTCACGGGGGAGAGTTCTTCAGTCCTTACTACTGCTCCAACTTTTATGCGTTCTTTCATCGTGTCATTGACTTGAATCATTTCGTAGTCTTTAAGTCCTTCGGTTAGTTCGATGATTACTGCTTTCTCAATTTGTGAAGCATCAATTTCGTTGTGAGAGCCGATTGCTGTTCTTCGGAGAGTTCCTACATGCCCTAAAGATCCTGCTTGTTGGGCAATATCTGAGACAAGAGAACGTATATAAGTCCCTGATCCGCACTTAACTTTTAGCGTGAATACATTATTTCTAGGTCCATCAGATATTGATAGTTCGTGTATTTTGACTGTCCTTGGCTCGCGGGTGATTTCTTTTCCCTCGCGTGCTATTTCATAAAGTCGTTTTCCTTGCACCTTTACTGCTGAAACCATAGGTGGGATTTGTTTTATTACCCCAACAAAATCTTTTGATGCTGCTTGAAGTTCTTTAAGTGAGGGTTTTTTGTTTGTCTTCCTGAGAACTTCCCCTTCAGCATCTAAGGTACTTGTTTCTGTGCCGATCACCATCGTGGCTTCATATTCTTTCGGCAAGTCAGTTATGAACCTCAATAACCTAGTGGCTTTCCCTAAACCCAGAATCAGAACGCCAGTAGCTGGGGGGTCTAGTGTTCCTGAATGACCAATTTTTTTTGTTCCAAAAGTACCTCTAGCTTTAGCTACGACGTCATGACTAGTCCAACCAGTTTCTTTGTCTACGATTGCAAAGCCGTGTTTAGTTGTCGTTTGTGTCATGATTATTAGACTTTTCAATGGCGTGTATATCAGCCAGAATCTCGTCAATCCTAGTACTCGCTGAGATTGATGGATCAAGAATAAATTCGAGCTCAGGTACTCTTCGGATTCTTGCTTGGTCCCCGATAGCCTTGCGGAATTTTCCTTTGTGTTGACTTACTTTATGCACTAACTGTTCTTCTTCATCAAGCGATGATAAGTAGACCTTGGCTTTGGTTAATTCGTTGTCTACTTGGACAGAAGTAATGCTGACGAGACCCAATTCCATATCACTGATTCGATCAAGTTCTTGGGCTAGAACCTCGCGAAGTAATTCATTGAGGCGATCGCTTCGTTGGTAGTCTCTCTTTTGGTTTGTTCTTCGTTTTGGCATTCCGGTGGTGAATTTGAATTTCGTCTTATGTGATTTCTATCTGCTTTTCATCAAAGGTTTCAATGATGTCTCCATCTTTTAGGTCCTGGAAGTCCGATAGGCCGATACCGCATTCGTATCCAGCTGCTACCTCAGGCACATCATCCTTGAATCGTCTAAGTGAGGCGATTTCACCTTTCCATATTATTGTGCCTTCTCGAAGGAATCGTACTTTTGAGCCTCGTGTAATCTTGCCATCAAGTACGTAGCATCCAGCGATAGCCCCTATCCGCGGAACCCTGTAAATCTCTCTTACTTCTGCTTCTCCTGTTACGATTTCCTCGAACTCTGGCACAAGCATACCCACCATTGCTGATTCAATATCTTCGAGAAGTTTGTAGATAATTTCATAGTTGCGAATTTCGACTTGTTCATGATCTGCCATTTCTCGCGCTTTTCGGTCTGGTCGCACATTGAAACCAAGTACTGTGGAATTGGATGTTGCAGCTAGTTGAATATCATTTTCAGTTATTGCGCCTACCCCGGCATGAACGAAAGATACTTTGACTTCCTCTCGTTCTAATTTTCTAATGCTTTCTCTGACAGCTTCGAGAGATCCATTTACGTCAGCTTTCAAAATCAAATTGAGCGTTGCTTGCTCGCCAGTGCTTATCTGGCTGAATAAATCTTCTAGACGGCCGCCACCTGAACCTGCTGAAGAATCTCTTCCTATGGTTGCGACTCTCTGATAATGTTCGCGTGTATCGGCTACATCTCTTGCGGTACGTTCATCTGGGGCGACAATAAACTCGTCGCCGGCAATAGCAACATCCGACATTCCTAAAACTTGGACTGGGCATGATGGCCCTGCATTATGTACTTGCTCTCCTGTGTCTGAGACAAGGGCTCGTACCCTTCCCCACGAGGGTCCAGCTACTATTGGATCACCGACCGAGAGCGTTCCCTGCTGGACTAAAACTGTAGCGACGGGTCCACGGCCGATATCAAGATGTGATTCTAGAACAACGCCAGAAGCTCGCCCTTTTGCTGAGGATTTCAGGTCTTCGACCTCAGCGATTAGATTGAGATTTTCCAGAAGGTCATCTACTCCTATGTTCTCAAGAGCAGATATTTCGACAACAATTGTGTCGCCACCCCACGCTTCAGGAACCAGTTCATGCTCTGCTAGTTCGCCGAGAACTCTTTGAGGATCTGCTCCTTCAAGGTCTATTTTATTAACGGCTACGATTATTGGGACTCCTGCTGCTTTTGCATGGCTAATTGCTTCTACTGTCTGAGGCATAACCCCATCATCTGCGGCAACAACTAACACAACTATGTCAGTAGCTTCTGCGCCTCTTGCCCTCATTGCTGTGAAGGCAGCGTGACCAGGTGTGTCTATGAAAGTTAGAGTATTCCCATCAAGAGTTACCTGATATGCACCGATGTGTTGGGTGATGCCTCCTGCTTCTCCAGCAACAATGTTTGCTTGCCGTATTTGATCAAGTAGTTTCGTTTTCCCATGATCCACGTGCCCCATGACAGTAATGACTGGTGGGCGACTGAGGATTGATTCATCATCATCGCTTATTAGGGTTTTTTCCAATTTCTTTTGTAATTCAATTTCTTGTTCTTCGCCGGGGTTAACTAGTCGGACATCTGCGCCAATCTCCGCAGCGAAAAGTTCGATCATGTCGTCCGACAGTGACTGTGTTGCAGTGACCATCTCCCCCTGCTCCATTAGGAATCTGACGAGATCTGCTGTTTTCCGGTTTAGTTTTGGAGCTACATCTATTGAGGATGAAGCGCGTTCAATAACTACTTCTCCTTCAGGGACCGGAGCGTCTTCAGGGGTATACGCTGGCGTGTCCATTGGTTGTAGCTCTTCTTGTCGTCTGCGCCTTCTCCCTTTCTTCTTTCTCTGGGGGCGCTGATTAGGTCCGCCAGGTCTTCCGCCACTAGGTTTTCCGGCAGATGGCTTTCCTCCCTGTCCAGGTTTCGGCAAGAAATCGGCAACGGGTCCTCCTGTGGGCCTTGCCCCCCTTGGCCCCCCAAATGAGCCAGCATCATTTTTTGAGGGTCCCGAATTAGCTTGTCTGCGCCTTTGCATGTTTGGACCGCCGCGCTGCGCTTCTGGAGATGGCCCTCTACCACCACGACCAGGGGGAGGTGGTATTGGTCTCCCTGATTTAGAAATAGGGCCGGGAGGGGGAGGTATAGGTTTTCCTGATGCAGAAACAGGAGGAGCCTTAGGGACTCGCTGCTCTGGGGTAGTTTTCGTTTCTGAAGGTTTTGGTTTAGCAGCTTTTACATCATCGTTTGAGGGCTTACCTGCAACTGCTTTAGATGATGGTTTTTTGGAACTAACAACGCTTGCATCTCTAATTGTTGGTTTGCTTTCCGTTTTCTCGGTCTTGCTCGGTGGCGGCTTCTTGGAGCTTACTGATTTTGTGGTCTTTTCAGTTTTGCTTTCATTCGCTTTATCTGA
>Ga0208130_1000297_pt1 | contig 26721 bp, 23 predicted proteins | sample ETNtaG_31_FD_185771 | JGI IMG/M metagenome (GOLD analysis project Ga0208130, IMG submission 185771) | Marine microbial and viral communities from oxygen minimum zone, Eastern Pacific Ocean - ETNP201310SV78 (SPAdes) (version 2) | ecosystem: Environmental > Aquatic > Marine > Oceanic ... | reverse complement strand
AGAGAAAAAATATTAAAAGTTCATATTAGAAAAGTTCCCATATCTTCAGATGTTGATATCAGAGCAATAGCTCGAGGTACTCCAGGATTTTCGGGAGCTGATCTCGCCAATATTGTAAATGAAGCCGCATTACTTGCTGCAAGAAGAGGATTGAAACTAGTTTCTAACGCTGAGTTCGAAGATTCAAAAGATAAAGTTATGATGGGTCCAGAAAGAAGATCTATGGTTATGACTGAGGAGGAAAGAACCTTGACTGCTTATCATGAAGCTGGTCATGCATTGGTTTCTTTGAATTACTCTTCTTCTGATCCAATTCATAAGGCAACTATTATACCTAGAGGTCGTGCCTTAGGTATGGTGATGCGATTACCTGAAAGAGATCAAATTTCTATAACTAGAGAAAAAATGTTTGCTAATCTTGCTGTAGCAATGGGAGGAAGAATTGCTGAAGAGGAAGTATTTGGTTATGATAAAGTTACTTCCGGCGCATCATCGGATATTAAGCAAGCAACCGACTTGGCAAGAGCTATGGTTATGCAATACGGAATGTCTGAAAAATTAGGTTTTTTATCTTACGGGGATAATGAAGAGGAAGTTTTTCTTGGAAGATCCGTTGCAAGAACTCAGAGTATGTCTGAAGAAACACAAAAACAAGTTGACTCGGAAGTTAAAGTAATAGTCGATATGTCATATAAAAATGCTGAAAAAATAATAAAAGATAAAAGAAAAGATTTAGATATTATTGCTAAAGGATTACTTGATTATGAAACACTTACCGGTGATGAAATAATTAATCTTTTAAAAGGTATTGATCCAACAAGAGAGAATCCATCGGATGATGATGAAGGTTCAAAAACTTTATCAGGATCTGTCCCGAAAACAGGAGGAAAAGCTCAAAAATCAGAACCAGGCCTTCAAGGTACTTAAAAATCTTTTTTGGGGGATTAATTGAATAAAAAACTCTTTGGTACTGATGGTATTCGTGGAACAGTAAATGAATCATACTTAACTGCTGATACTGCGCTAAAATTAGGAATTGCTGCTGGAAAAGTATTTACAAGAGGCCCGCATATTCATCGCGTTGTTATAGGAAAAGATACAAGAGTATCTGGATATATGCTTGAAACAGCCTTAACATCAGGTTTTACTTCTGTAGGAATGGATGTTTTTCTATTTGGTCCAATCCCAACACCTGCAGTTGCCTTTTTAACTCAAGCATTAAGAGCTGATATTGGTGTAATGATAACAGCATCTCATAATACCTATGAAGATAATGGTTTTAAATTGTTTGGACCAGATGGCTACAAACTATCAGATGAAAAAGAACTTGAAATAGAAAACCTAATGCTATCAAAGGATCTTCTAAAGTTTCCTCGTTCAGAATACATTGGCAGAGCCAAGAGAATAGATGATGCGCAAGCTAGGTATATTGAATACGCCAAAAGATCCTTCCCAAAGGACAAAACTCTTGAAAATATTAAAATTGTTCTAGATTGCGCTAACGGTGCTTCTTATAAAGTAGCCCCCGAGACATTTTGGGAGTTAGGAGCTCAAGTAACCGTTATTGGTAATCAACCAAATGGAAAGAATATCAATCTTAATTGTGGTTCTACTAATACTGATTTATTAAAAAAAACAGTCATTGAGAAAAGCGCAGATATTGGTATAGCGCTAGATGGTGATGCTGATAGAATGATCGTTGTCGATGAAAAAGGAAAAGAAGTTGATGGCAATCTTTTATTTGCCTCAATTATAAAGAATTGGAATGATAGAGATATTCTTAGGAATAAATCTGTTGCTTCAACAATTATGGCAAACTTTGCCCTAGAAAAATATTTATCAAGTATCGGAATTAACCTCATACGAACAAATGTTGGCGATAGGCATTTAGTAAAAAGTATGAGAGAAAATGATTTAACTATAGGTGGCGAACCCTCTGGTCATATAGTTATGAGTAATTTTGGTACAACAGGCGACGGATTAATTGCCTCCCTTCAAGTTTTATCTATGATGAGCTATGAAGATAGACCAATTAGTGAACTTACAAATTTATTTAAACCTTATCCTCAAAAAAATATATCAATACCAGTAAACAATAAAAATCCTCTTAAAGATCCAGTTGTAAAAAAGGTAATTAAAGAGCAAGAATTGTCTTTAGCTAACAATGGAAGGATTATTGTAAGAGAGAGTGGAACAGAACCAATTATAAGGGTTATGGTTGAGTCAAAAGAAGAAGCAGTGATAAATGATATTTGTGAAAATATAGTTTCAAGTATAGAAAAATCTGTAAATAAAAATAATTAAATACCCTTAATTATAAATTTCATTTGACTAAAACTTTCATAGATTATATTCCCATAAGTGGGTTACCCCTCCCCAACGGGGGGCAACTATCTGGAAGGATAGAGTAAAATGATAAAAGAAAAACCATTAAACAAGCCTGTATGTATGAATTTTTCATCAGGTCCTTGTACAAAAAGGCCGGGATGGAGCGTTAATTCTCTTGATGACGCTCTCTTAGGTAGAAGTCACAGAAGCAAAGAAGGTAAAATAAAGCTAAAAAACGCTATTGATAAAACAATAGATATCTTGGGTATTCCTGAGGGATATAAGGTTGGAATTGTTGCCGGCTCTGATACTGGAGCTATAGAGATGGCGATGTGGAATTTATTAGGATCTAAGCCTGTTGAAATTTTAGCTTGGGAAGTATTTGGGAATGATTGGAAAAAAGACATTATAGAACAATTAAAAATTCCAAATTCAACACCTCATACCTCTGATTTTGGATATTTACCTGACCTTTCAAAAGTTAACTTCAATAATGATGTTATATTTACTTGGAACGGGACTACTGCTGGAGTTAAAGTTCCCAATGCCGACTGGATTCCTGAAGAGAGAGAAGGTTTAGTTCTTTGCGATGCTACATCTGCAGTTTTTGCCCAAGATGTTGAATGGACTAAGCTTGATGTAGTAACTTATAGTTGGCAAAAAGTTCTTGGTGGAGAAGCGGCTCATGGAATTATTGTACTAAGCCCTAAAGCATTAAGTCATTTAGAAAACTTCTCTCCTAATTGGCCTATTCCTAAAATTTTTAGACTAACAAAAGAGAATAAAATTATTGAAGGTGTTTTCAGAGGTGAAACCTTAAATACACCCTCTATGTTATGTGTAGAGGATTATCTTGATGTACTTAATTGGGTAGAAAAAATTGGCGGTTTAAGCTCATGTATCGCAAGAGCAAATAAAAGTCTTTCTAATATAGAAAGTTGGATTGAGAAATCAGATTTTTTTGATTTCTTGTGTGATAGAGCTGAATCAAGATCTAATACATCAGTTTGTCTAAAGTTTAATAAGGCTGAAATAATTAATAAAGATGAAGAATGGCAAAGAAAGCTTGCAAAAGAGATAGGCTCTATTCTTGAAGAGGAGGAGGTTGCCTTTGATATTGTTAATCATAGGAGTGCACCCCCTGGTTTAAGAATATGGACTGGAGCTACAGTTGAAAGTTCTGATGTTGAAAAACTTTTACCTTGGATTGACTGGGCTTATGAGAAAGCTCTAACCAATATCGATAGCAATTAAGGAGCTAGTTATGCCAAAAGTATTAATTTCTGATAAATTAAGCCCTAAAGCTGAAAAAATTTTCATAGAAAGAGGAATAGATGTTGATGTCATCACTGGCCTTGAGAGAGATGAATTAATAAAAATTATAGATAAATATGATGGTTTAGCCATTAGGTCTTCAACAAAAGTAACCCAAAAAGTTCTTGATGCTGCAAAAAATCTTAAAGTAGTTGGTAGAGCGGGAATTGGTGTAGATAATGTAGATATCCCTTATGCAACTTCAAAGGGTGTTGCAGTAATGAATACACCTTTTGGAAATGCAATAACAACTGCTGAACATGCCATATCATTGATAATGTCTTTAGTAAGAAATATCCCTCAGGCTAATGAATCTACTCATAAGGGTAAGTGGGAAAAATCAAAATATATGGGTACTGAAATTACTGGTAAAACTCTTGGCCTTATTGGTTGTGGAAATATTGGATCTATAGTAGCTGATAGGGCGCTAGGTCTAAAAATGAAAGTTTTGGCATATGATCCATTTCTTACAGAAGAAAAAGCATTAGAGCTTAAAGTAAAAAAAATTGAATTTGATGAACTACTTTCTTCAAGTGATATTATTACTTTGCATGTTCCAATGACAGATCAGACTGCGAATATAATTAACGAAGACTCTCTTCAAAAGTGTAAAGATGGTGTTAGAATTGTTAATTGTGCAAGGGGTGGATTAGTTGATGAAAAAGCACTTAAAAAAAATATTGAAAAAGGAAAAGTATCTGGTGCTGCTATAGATGTTTTTGAGGTAGAGCCAGCCACTGAAAGTATCTTCTTTGGGATGGATGAGGTTATTTGTACGCCTCACTTAGGTGCATCAACGCTTGAGGCTCAAGAAAATGTTGCCCTTCAAGTAGCTGATCAAATGTCAGATTTTTTAACAACTGGAGCTGTAACAAATGCTATCAATATGCCATCAATTAGTGCTAGTGAAGCCCCAATATTAAAACCTTTTACAAAAGTTTCTGAGCAATTAGGTTTATTTGTTGGGCAATTAATGCCTTCTGATTATAATGAAATATCAATAGATTATGTTGGAGACGTATCCGATTATAATTGTTCACCAATAACATCTGCTGCAGTTGCAGGTATTTTAAATGCATCATTTCCAGATATAAATATGGTTAGTGCTCCATCTATTGCTAGAGACAAAGGTATTGCAATTACGGAGACAAAAAAGGACGAATATAGTGCTTATGAAAGTTATATTCGTATTTCTTTGATATCAAAAAAGGAAACCTTTTCAATTGGTGGAACAACATTTTCTGATGGTAAACCAAGAATAGTTCAAATAAATGGAATTAATTTAGAGGCTGAATTAATGGCAAATATGCTCTATGTTACTAATAATGATGTTCCTGGGTTAATAGGGAGTCTAGGAAATATTTTAGGAAACGAAGGCATAAATATTGCAAGTTTTAACTTAGGACGAACCGCACCCTTAAAAGATGCCATGGCTCTTATTGGTATTGATAGCCCGGTAAATGAAAAAGTAATTGATGAAGTGAAAAAGCTTGAGTCAGTTGTAAATGTAAAAAGTTTAAACTTCAATATTATGTAAAAAAAGAGGAATTTAAATTGGCAAATGTAGCTGTTATTGGTTCTCAGTGGGGAGACGAAGGAAAAGGAAAAATTGTCGATTGGCTATCAAGTAGATCTGATGTTGTTGTTAGATTTCAAGGTGGCCATAATGCTGGTCATACTCTTGTTATTGATGGTGTTACTTATAAATTAGCTTTGTTACCCTCAGGAATAGTTAGAGGTGGAAAACTATCTGTAATTGGTAACGGTGTGGTAATTGATCCATGGGCCCTATCAAAGGAAATTAAATATATAACTGATTTAGGCATTAAAGTTACTCCTGATAACTTAAAAATTGCTGAAAATGCTTCTCTAATTTTACCCTTACACCAAAAACTCGACTCTTTAAGAGAGGGTAATAATAAAAATGTAAAAATTGGTACTACTAAAAGAGGAATAGGTCCTGCATATGAAGATAAAGTTGGAAGAAGGTCAATTCGTTTAGCGGACTTAGCAAATAAAGATACTCTATCTGGTAAAGTTGAGAGGCTGGTAAATCATCATAATATTGTCTTAAGAGGAATGGGGCATGAAGAGTTAAGTCCTTCAGAAGTTTTCAATGAATTAACATCAATAACCAATGAAATTTTGCCTTTCAAGGCAAGAGTCTCTTCAATTCTTTCAGATGCCAGGAAAGCAGGGAAAAGAATATTATTTGAGGGTGCGCAAGGTGTAATGTTAGATGTTGACCACGGAACATATCCTTTCGTAACATCTTCAAATACGATTTCACCAACTGCTTTATCAGGGGTTGGACAAAATACAAAAGCATTAAATTTTGTGCTTGGAATTACTAAAGCTTATACAACTCGAGTAGGTGAAGGGCCTTTTCCGACTGAGCAAGAAAATGAAATTGGAGAAAAGCTTGGAAAAAAAGGGCATGAGTTTGGAACAAATACTGGAAGAAAAAGAAGATGTGGATGGATTGATGCTGTTATGGTTAGGCATGCAATAGAGGTTGGTGGAATTGATGGCATTGCCCTAACGAAACTTGATGTTTTAGATGGATTTGAAACCATAAAAATTTGTATCGGATATGAGCTTGATGGTAAAAAAATTGATTATCTACCTATAGCATCTGAAGACCAATTTAGGGTTGAACCTATTTATGAAGATATAAAAGGATGGAGTGATTCTACATATGGTGCTCGAAGTTGGAGTCAACTTCCAGCAGAAGCGATAAAATATGTCAAAAGATTAGAGGAACTAATTGGTTGTTCAGTTTCTCTTTTATCAACAAGTCCTGAGCGAGAAGATACAATTTTAGTTAAAGACCCTTTTGAAGATTAAATTTTACTTGCAAGCATCAATAAACCGATATAACAAAACATAAGTCCAAGGGGTGCCAATTGGCTGAGATGGTTTTAACCAATCCCTTTGAACCTGATCCGGTTAATGCCGGCGTAGGAATGGATTTTCTCTACAGCCATATTAATCGTTTCTGCATAGTATAATTTGTAGGAGTAATTTTATGCGATATTTTTTTTATGCTTATCTTTTGATCTTTAACATTAATTTTTTGTCAGCCCAAGAAACTCAATCTCAATCAAGAATAGATGAAATTGTTGTAACAGCTGAGTTCAATGATATTGACGCATATAATATTTCTTCAAGTATTTCTGTTATTACCGAAAATGATATCTTTAAAAGAAATGCTAACCATTTAGAGGATTTGCTCTTTATAACTCCGAACGTAAATTACTCATCCGGCGCATCAAGAGGAAAGTTTTATCAAATTAGAGGTATTGGTGAAAGAAGTGAATTTACAGAACCCGTAAATTATTCCGTTGGAGTTATTATAGATGGTATAGATTTCACAGGTATTGCTTTAGGAGCATCAACATTTGATGTAAAGCAAGTAGAGGTTCTTAGAGGTCCTCAAGGAACTCTCTATGGAGCAAATGCTCTAGCAGGTTTAATAAATATTGTTAGTAACGATCCAACTGAGGACTTTTATTCAGAAATATCTGGCTCAATTTCAGAATTTGGGGGAAAAGATTTTGGCGTTATTATAAGTAATTCAAATGATAATAATTTTGGCTACAGGCTAGGCTTTAAGAATTCAAAAAGCGATGGATTTATCAAAAACGTTTTCTTAAACAGAGATGATACAAACGATATTAATGAAACAATTTCTAGGGCTAAATTTACAAAAAATAATGATAGTACGAAATTAATTTTAAATATTTTTTATGCTGATATTGATAATGGTTATGACGCATTTAGTCTTGATAATACTCGTACTACATATTCTGATGAACCTGGCTATGACAGGCAGAGGACCACTGCAGTATCTACTAAAATTGAAAAGATTCTTAGAAATAGTGATGCTATCGAAATTCTAGCTAGTTTTGCTGACTCAGAGCTTGGTTATGCTTATGATGAAGACTGGAGTAATACAGGAATTTGTGACAAAACACCCTGCGACTCAAAGTTATTTGGTTTTGATTGGTGGTACTCATCTTTTGATAGCTTCAATCGTGATAATAAAAATCATTCTATAGATTTACGGTATATTTCAAATTCTAAAAATATTAATTGGGTGATTGGTTTATACAATAGGGATCAGGATATAAACCTTATAAGAAAATATACTTATTTGCAGAATGATTTTAAAAGTTCTTTTGATACAAGAAACTCAGCAATTTATGGTCAATTTACAAACAACCTTACAGGTAAGATAAAGTTTCAAGCCGGCTTGAGGTATGAAGATAGGAAGGCTGATTATTTAGATAATAATGGACCTGTGCCCGAAGGTTTTTTCTGTATAGCAATTTATCCAAGGCCAGACAGCTGTCTTTTTGATAATAATTACTCCAAATCTGAAAATTTTTGGGGAGGCCAAATTTCTTTACAAAATCAAATAAATAAAAATTCTATGATTTATGCTCTGTTATCGAGAGGATATAAGCCAGGCGGTGTAAATATTGACGGTCAAATTAGACAAGAAAATCTTAACTATGATTCTGAAACAATGTGGAATTATGAGTTAGGTATAAAAACAAATAATCAAAATAAAACTATTTTTCTTCAAGCTTCCGTTTTTTATCAAGATCGAGATGATGTTCAAACCAAACAAAGTTTAGTTACCTCAATAGATAGCGGAATTGTGGGAGGAGATTGTCCATGCAGCTTTTCGGATTATATTGGGAATGCTGCTTCAGGAAGTAATTATGGTCTTGAACTCGAATTTCTTTGGATACTAAACAATAAAGTAGAAATTTTTTCAACTCTAGGGTTTCTTGAAACAGAATTTAAAAACTTTATTAGCTATTCTCATATTAATGCTGATCCTGGAAACGGCAGAGGTTTTGATTTATCTGGAAGAGAACAGTCACACGCTCCAAAATATCAATTTAATTTATCATTAAACTATAATTTAAGTGAAAATTTATTCTTTAATTTAAATCTTGAGGCAAAAGACGAATTTTATTTTTCAGATAGACATGATTCTAAATCTAAAAGTTATAATCTTTTAAATTTTGTGATTTCTTATAAGAAAAATTCCTACGAAATCAATTTTTATGGAAAAAATATCACTGATGAAGATTATCAGACAAGAGGTTTTGGTAGCTTTGGAAATGATCCAAGAAAATTTTATATAACTGAACAGTATAATCAGTATGCTGCACCAAGAGTATTCGGTATTAATGGTAAGAGATTTTTTTAAAAGAGTTTAAATGATGCTTCTTGAGGTTTTTGCAGTTATTTTTGCTATTGCTTATTTATTGCTAGCTGTAAGACAAAATATTTTATGCTGGTATGCAGCATTCCTTAGTACTTCGATCTACATTTATTTATATTGGGATGTTTCACTATATATGGAGTCTATTCTTAATATCTATTATTTATTAATGGCGATTTATGGATGGATAAATTGGAGTAATAGAAAAGAAAAAATTAATTTATCTATAAAAGAATGGTCGCTTAAGAAGCATTTTGCCTCTGTAATTTTGATTATATTTTTAAGTTTACTATCGGGCTTGCTCTTAAATAATACAGAGGCAGCAAGACCTTATCTTGACTCATTTACTACTTGGGGTTCTGTTTTTACAACTTACATGGTTACTCAAAAAATTTTATCAAACTGGCTTTATTGGTTAGTTATTAATGGTGTGGGTATTTTCTTGAATATTGATAAAGAGCTTTATTTAACTGCATTGCTGCTATTAAGTTATCAAGTAATATCTATCCTTGGCTTTATAAATTGGCGAAAATCCTATTATGAACAAAAATAGTGAATTAATTAAATTAATAGAAAAAACAGACTTAAATTTTAATTTTAAAAAAATTTCTTTTAAAAAATTACAAAATGGAAAAGTTAATAATAGTTTTTTAATTAGTGATGATGAAAATGAAAGAAAATATATTTTAAGAATAAATTCACTAAAAAGTAATAAATTTAATATTAGTAGAAAAAATGAAATTATAATTTTAAACGCTATTAAGGAAATCGAAATAGCTCCAAGGATAATTTTTTCTGATCCTCAACTCAAATTTTTAATTACAGAGTATATTGATGGATCTGTTTGTTCAAAAAATAATTTCTCATTAAATGATAGAGCTATTCTAAAAAAAATAATTGAAAAATATCAGAAAATTGAAATTGGATTACCTAAGTTTAATTATTTGAAACATATTAAAAAATATCAAAAAACTATTAGCCAAAAATCAACGATTGATAATAAATTAAAAAAAAGGCTTGAAAAATTTTATCCTCATCTAGAGAACTTTCAAAATAAAAATTGGTCACCAGTACTTTGTCACCATGATTTAAATCCAGCAAATATTATTAAAACTGACAAGGGTATGAAAATTATTGATTGGGAGTTTGCAGGGTATGGCCACCCAAAATATGATTTACATTGTATAGGGTTAATAGATAAAGATGATTTTTTCTTTAATGAACTAATTAATATAATTAACGATCTTTGGCATATGATTAATAATTACTAAATATCAACAATATTTCGTTCTTTCATACTTTTTTCCAAGCTTTCTTTCATTTTTTCAAGTGCCCTAACTTCAATTTGTCTTACACGTTCTCTGCTAATATCATATTTGGAGCTTAATTCCTCAAGGGTAGAAGGATCATCACTTAACCTTCTTGTTTGAATGATATCTAATTCTCTTTCATTTAAAACTAAAAGAGAATCATTTATCAGTTCTTTTCTTAGTGTATCCTCCTCTTGACTTGAATAGCTCTCTTCCTGATTTGGTTCATCAGCAACTAACCAATCTTGCCATTCGAGTGTTTGCTCACTATCCGATACCGGAGAATTTAAAGAGGGGTCTCCACCAGAAAGTCTTCTGTTCATATTAATAATTTCTTTTTCTGGGGCATTCAGTTGATCAGATATTTTTTTTAGATTTTCCGGATTCAGATCACCTTCCTCATATGCTTGTATTCTGTTTTTTGCGCTTCTAAGATTGAAAAATAATTTTTTTTGTATTGCTGTTGTTCCAATTTTAACCAGCGACCATGATCTAAGAATATATTCTTGCATAGCAGCTTTAATCCACCACATTGCATAAGTAGTTAACCTAAAGCCTTTTTCTGGATCAAATTTTTGAGCCGCTTGCATTAATCCTATATTTCCCTCTGATATAATATCAGTTATAGGAAGGCCATATCCTCTATAACCCATTGCTATTTTGGCTACTAACCTTAAATGACTTGTAACAAGTGTATGAGCTGCATCGGTATCTTTATGAACTTTCCATCTATTTGCTAGTGTATATTCTTCATCCGCACTAAGCATAGGAAATTTTTTAATTTCCTCAAGATAGTTTTTTAAGCCAATTTCACCTGATAAAACAGGAAGATTCATAATATCCTCTTAAAAATATATAATTAATATATGGTTATTTTTTTAATGTATGTAAAGGTTTCTTATTAAAAAGATTCTATAATTTTTGTCATAGTTTCAGGGGGATCAGTTTCAAAAATTAAATTTTTATTGGTAATAGGGTGTTCAAATCCAAGTTTATATGCATGCAAAGCTTGAGTATTGCCATGTTTTTCTACTAAAGTTTTCATGGCGGACCTTAATTTATTAACTCTTGTTTTGTAGCCATGTCCATACAAAGGGTCTCCTAATACGGGGTGAGAAATATGATCTAAATGAACTCTAATTTGGTGGGTTCGTCCTGTCTCTAAATTACATTCAATTAGCGTAATATTATTTTCATCGTTTTTCTTTAATACCTTCCAATGTGTTATAGCCTCTTTTGATTTATATTTTTCATCATTAACAACCATCATTTTTTTCCTATTTCGATCAGATCTTCCTATAAAAGTTGATATTTTTCCCGATGAAAAAGTTGGTATACCCCAGACAATAGCTTTATAAGCCCTCATCAATTTTCCATCTTTACCATGATTTTTAAACTGTGAGGCCAAACCGTTATGTGATCTATCATTTTTTGCTACCACTAAAAGGCCGCTTGTATCTTTATCAAGTCTATGAATGATACCAGGTCTTTTTTCTCCTCCTATTCCAGATAAACTATTCCCGCAGTGATTGATTAATGCATTTACTAGTGTTTTATTGGGATTACCAGGGGCAGGGTGTACTACCAATCCTTTTTGTTTATTAACAACTATTAGGTCACTATCTTCATAAATAATTTCAAGATCAATTTTTTCACCTGCTGGCTTCGCCTCTACTGCATCAGGAATTTTTAGAATACAGATATCATTCTCTTTAACAGTGTATGATGGATCTATAATTATTTTATTATTTAGTTTCAAAAAACCATCAATAATAAGCTTTTTTATTCTAGTTCTACTCAGGTCACTAATATTTTTCTTTAGAAACTGATCTAGTCTTATTTCAGATAATTCTTTTTTAACTTTATGTGTTACAATGTTTTTCAATTATTCTCAGCTAGTAGAAATTAGTAATGAAAAACAATTATATCTTTTTAAAATCGGTTGTCATTATTTTAGGTTTATTAATATTTTTAGGACTTTGCTTAATAATACTTAAAATTGTTTTTGATTTAATTTAGACTTAACTATTTATAAATATTATTGCAAATAATTATTAATAACAATAAAACTAATTTAGGTTCTTAATGCAGGTTTTAATATGAAATATTTCTATAAGCTTTTTTTCGTTACTTTATTATTATTTATTTTTTCTTATCAGTCATTTGCAAGCGAGGTTAATGTTTATACCTCTCGTCATTATGATTCTGATGAATCCATATACGAGGACTTTACAAATTTAACAGGAATTAAAGTAAATATTATTTCTGGAAAGGGAAAAGCCCTGATGGAAAGATTAAGGCTTGAGGGTAAAAATTCACCAGCTGATTTATTTATAACTTCTGATGCGGGAAATCTATGGAAGATTCAAAAAGATGGAATGTTTAGAGAGATTCTATCAGAAAAAATAGTTAAAACAGTACCTGATAGTGCAAGGGGTCCTAATAATGAGTGGGTTGGTATTGCAAAAAGATCAAGAGTAATTTTTTATAATCCAGAAAGAGTAAGTGATATAGAAATTATGAATATAACCTATGAAGATCTTGCAGATCCAAAGTGGAAAGGAAGATTGGTAGTAAGGAGCTCAGGAAATATTTATAATCAATCTCTTGTAGCGTCTCTTATATCTAGTATTGGAATTGAAAGAACAGAAAAATGGGCAAAAGGGATTGTTAAAAATTTTGCTAGGAAACCTCAAGGTAATGACCGTTCTCAAATTTTAGCAGTTGCTAATGGCGAAGCAGATATTGCTATAGCTAATACTTATTATATTGGGTTGATGCTATCAGGCGAGAAGGGTGTTGATCAAAAAAAAGCTGCTGAAAAAGTTTCTATGATATTTCCAGGTCAAGCTGATGGTGGAACGCATATTAATATTAGTGGAGTAGGCATATTGAAAAATGCTCCAAATCCATCTAATGCAGAAAAATTTATTGAATATCTTTTAACTGATAAAGTTCAAAAGCATATAGTTGATAATACATATGAATACCCAATAAAAAGCCATATAATGCCAAGTAAAATTATTGCTAAATTTGGAACAAATTTTAAAACAGATGAAACATATGCATCAGATTTTGGTAAATATAATTCTGAGGCTGTAAGATTGATGGATAGGGCGGGTTGGAGATAAAATTTATATTGATATAATAAAAATGATTTTTCATTTATACTTTAATAAATAATTTGCGAAAATATTATGTTTTATAATTCTCTCTTTGAATCTTCACTTAAAATTTTACCGATTTTTTTATTTTTACTTTTTGTTGCACCAGTAATTATAGTTTTATCTAGTCTTTTTTATGGATTCTCCGAGAACTGGTTTCATTTATATAATTATGTCCTTTCTGAATATATAATAAATTCAATTTTGCTAATTATTGGAGTTTCCTTTTTTGTAGTATTGATAGGAGTTTTATCATCATGGCTTGTAACTTATTATAATTTTGCAGGTAAATCTTTTTTTGAATGGGCTTTAATACTTCCTCTTGCTGTACCACCGTATATCTTAGCTTATACATTTACGGAGATTTTTGATACTTATGGAAGTGCTAATATATTACTAAATAATATTTTTTTATTTGAAGATAAAAAAGTTTTTTTTCCAAATGTTAGGAACATATATGGAGCAATAGCTGTTTTTTCTTTTACCCTTTATCCATATGTTTATCTTGTTTCAAGAATGGCTTTTATAAATCAATCGATTTCAATTATTGAGGCTGGAAGGGTTTTAGGTTTAAGTAGAGTAGGGGCATTCTTTAAATTATCTATACCACTTATTAGACCTGCTATTTTTGCAGGCTTAGCTCTTGTTATTATGGAGACACTATCAGACTTTGGCGCTGTTGAACATTTCGCAATTGCAACATTCACTACTGGAATTTTTAGAACATGGTTTGGAATGTATGATTTAAATACTGCAATGCAATTAGCATCATTACTCTTAATTTTTGTAACAGTGTTTTTAGTCATTGAGAGGATATCAAGGAGAAAAGCTTCTTTTGTATCAAGTAATTCTCTTTATAAAAAATATGATATTATAAAACTGAGAGGTTATAAAAATTTTTTCGCAATGCTGTTTTGTTTTACTCCAATATTTATGGGCTTTATTTTGCCCATAACTGAATTACTCAATTGGACAATTAATTATAAGTTAGATTTTTTTAATATAGATTTTTTGGAGAGTTCTTTTAATTCTCTTTTACTTGCAATAATTGCCGCTTTATTATGTACAATGATTTCTTTTCTAATTAATTTTTCTACTCGTTTTCAAGGTAATAAATTTCTATCATCTCTTAGCTCAACCCTCATGCTTGGGTATGCAGTACCTGGATTAATTCTTGCTATTGGAATAACTCAACTACTTACGTTTCTTGATAATTATATTGAATTTTTTAAATTTAATTTTATTTTAACTGGAAGTTTAATCGGTTTAATAATTGCTTACATAATAAAATCATATGCTTTGTCTAATTCTACAATTGAAGCTAGTTTTCAAAGGGTTAGTAGCTCATTGGATGATGTTTCTAAAACTTTAAATATCTCAGGTTTTAAATTAATGTATAAAATTCATTTCCCTCTAGTAAAAACAGGACTTCTTACAAGTATTTTACTTGTAGGATCTGAGGTTATTAAGGAATTACCTGCTACTTTAATTTTAAGACCCTTCAATTTTGAAACCTTGGCAGTCTCGGCGTATAATTATGCTTCAGAAGAGCGAATGTATGAAGCGGCTGCCCCATCAATTGCTATTGTAATAATTGGACTGATACCAATTATAATTTTATCAAGAATGATAAAAAGTTCGAGACCTGGAGAAGCGCTATGATAAAGAAAATTAGTTTAAGTTTATCGAATATAAAGCATAGTTATAATGATAGTGATTTTATTTTGAATGATATAAATTTGGATGTATCTGAGGGTGAAATAGTTGCAATCCTAGGCTCATCTGGATGTGGAAAGTCAACTTTGTTAAGGTTGATAACTGGCCTAGAAAAATTAAATTATGGCGAGATAGAAATCTATGGAAAAACTGTTGCTAATAAAGATTTTTCAATTGCCCCAAACCATAGAAATGTTGGTCTAGTTCTTCAAGAGAAAGTTTTGTTTCCTCATTTATCAGTATTAGAAAATGTAAAATTTGGAATTAAAGGTAAAAAAAGTTTTCGTACTAAAAAAGCTATAGACTTACTTAATCTTTTTCGAGTTGATCAATATGTAAATTCTTATCCAAATAACATATCCGGAGGGGAACAACAAAGAGTAGCAATTGCAAGAGCTATTGCTCCTGATCCACAAATTTTGTTAATGGATGAACCTTTTGCTTCTTTAGATGAAGATTTAAGGAAGGATTTGAGGCGTGAAACTAAAAAAATATTAAATAATAATAATATAACTTGCATCCTTGTAACTCATGATATTGAGGATGCTAATTCTATGGCAGATAGAATAATTAAATTAAAGGAGGGAAAGATTGATAATTAGAGATTTTAAATATTTGATTTTATTTCTTTTTACCATCTTCTTAAATTCAATTCTTATTGCTGAAGAAATGATTATCGGTGAAGAAAAAATTGATCCAGGTATTGAATTAATTTTTGAGGGTGCAATTAAAGATGATATTTTTCCCGGTGAATTTTATCTAAGCGAACAAAAATCAGATATTCATATCGAAGCCCTTGCGACTTGGACAAATGATGCACCCGATGGTTCAGTTGAGGGCGGCTTTGTGCCTTATTTAGAAATAAAAGTTAAAATAATTAACCAAAAAACTCGAGAGAGTGTTTCATATGATCTTGTTCCGCATATAAATTTAACAGACAATTTTCATTACGCTAATAATATAAAGCTACCAGGTAAAAAAAATGATCTTTTTGAAGTAATTTTTGATATAAAACCACCTCCTATTGGAGGCTTAGGTTATCATTATGATTGGAGAGAGAATGTAAATAAAAACCTTATTTCTAAGAAAACTTTTATTTACAAGGATCAAAATTTTAGTAAATGGGCTTCTTTATCAAGAAGATAATACAATATTTTCAATAAGTTAGATATTTAAAAATAAAATAAGATTTTTTAAATTATTTAGTTGCGAATGATTCTTAATTACATTATAACTGCGAGTAATTATTATTAACAAAAACAATTTTTTAAAATTGGGGAAACAAAGCTATGATAAAAACTAAATTAAGTAAGTTTTTACTTATCGCATTGATGTTTAATCTATCGGTGCCTACTACTATATTTGCACAAGAGAATTCATCTGATCCTGAAGAAATTATCGTTAAAGGTAAGGTTCTTTATTCTGATCAGGTTACTGCTCTTAAAACTCCAGTACCAATTATTGATGTGCCACAAACACTATCGATTGTTACTGATGAAGATATTCGTAAACAAGGTTTTAGAGAGCTTGGTGACATCGTAAGATACACACCAGGTGTTAACACCTCACAAGGTGAAGGTCACAGAGACTCTGTAGTCTTCAGAGGAGTTAGATCAACCGCTGACTTCTATCTTGATGGTGTAAGAGATGATGTTCAATATTACCGTTCTCTTTACAATCTTGAGCAAGTTGAAATTCTTAGAGGACCTAATGCACTTTTATTTGGTAGAGGTGGAACTGGTGGTATCATAAACAGAGTAACGAAAAAAGCTGTTTTAAATGATGCTTTTGGATCTTTCGATATGGGTGCAGATACTTTTGGAGCATTTGACTTTGCAGTTGATTACAATGTTCAAACAGGTGAAAATTCTGCATTAAGAATTAATTTTCACTCTGATACATTAGAAAATCATAGAGATTACTATGACGGTGATCGTTATGGTTTTAATCCAACACTAAGAGTTCAAATTTCACCACAAACAACATTGGATTTATCTTATGAGCATGCAGATCATGAAAGATTTATTGATCGTGGTGTTCCAACTCTTAATGGAGAACCAGTGGAAGCTTTTGAGGAAATAGTTTTCGGTGATACTGATACAAACTTAACAACTCTTAGAGCTGATATTTATCGTGCTAATGTTAGTCATGAATTTTCTGATACCCAAAAAGGTAATTTTGTAGTTCAATATAGTGATTTTGCAAAAATGTATAAAAATTATTATGCATCAGGTTACTCTGGTGGGGATACATTTACAGCGGATGGTTATAAAGATCCTACAGAAAGAACTAATTTAATAATTTCTGGTAACATTGTTAATGAGTTCCAAACTGGATCAGCAAAACATACTCTATTAGTTGGAGCTGAAATTATTGACACTGAGAATGAGAATTACCGTTACAATACTTTCTTCATTACTACTGAAGATGATAACGAAGTATTCAATATCTCTAGACCAATTAACTTTGGAGTTAATGCTGCAGGTGTAAGAACATATAATGACTTTACTGCAGATCTAAAAAGTAGCACTGAGTCTGATATTGAAGTGACATCTTTTTACATTCAAGATCAAATTGATGTGAGTGATAACTTTAAGATAATGCTCGGTGGTCGTTTTGATAGTTTTGATATTACAGTTAGAGATGTTAAAAATGGCACATCAGAGTCAAGAGAAGATGAAGAAGTTTCTCCACGTGCAGGCTTAATCTTTAAGCCGCAAGAAAATCTATCACTTTATGTAAGTTATAGTGAGAGCTTCCTTCCTAGATCAGGTGAGCAATTCAAAAAACTTGATGCAAGTGCCTCTAGATTAGATCCTGATGTTTTTGAAAGCACTGAAATCGGTGTAAAATGGGATATCAGAGATAATCTAAGTTTCACAATAAGTTATTTTGATAGTGAACAAACTCAAGCTGTTAGAGATAGTGATACTGGTGAAAATTCAGAAATCGTTGGTCTTCAAGTTGATGGTGTTGAACTTGAACTTAAAGGTCAAGTAACTGACAGATTATACCTAGCTCTTGGCTACAGTGATCTTGATGGTGAAACAGCTAAAGGTGGTGAGCCTAGAGAAATTCCAGAACAAACTGCTTCTTTATGGGCTACTTATGAAGTCAATGAACAGTTTGGTATTGGCTTAGGTATCACACATCAAGGTGAGTCTAATATTAAAAATGATAAACCAGGCCTAATCCTTCCTGACTATACACGTGTGGATTTCGCAGCTTATTATGATCTTGCAGACGATCTAAGCGTTCAGCTTAACGTTGAAAATTTAACTGATGAGCTATATTTCCCGCATTCTCATAGTACTCACCAAGCATCAGTCGGTGAACCTCTGAATGCACGTGTGTCACTTAGGAAAAGATTCTAAGGGATAGTCTAATAGATAAAGAGGGATGTTATGGAAAGAAGTATCAAGAATTTAGGAACGGCAGAAAATATATTAATTTTATGTTCGAGGTTTTGGCTAAAAGCCCATGTATTTAGATGTAATACGCCTCTAATTTTAATTGATCATACTTTCAAGGCAGCTAAACTTGATAATTCTGTAAGATACTTTCATACACTTATGATGGGTCTCTCACACTTAAATAAAACTAATTTAAGAAGTGATTTCATGACATCCCCTTTAACTAGTAAGAACGAAAATTTATTAATTGAAATTATTGCTTTTGCTCAAAAGGATATGAAGGAGGATATTTATAACATATTTGGTCCATATTTTCCTGAAGCAGATGCAGAACATTTTGTGAATGCAGGCTTTAATTTAGGTAAGAAATTTATGAATAGTGATTTAATTATTCACGAGAAATATAAAGATAACATTTACTCCTTTTATGGGAGTAGGGAGCAATTGAATGTTATAAACTAAGACTTTTCATATTATCTAATTTTTATTTCCATTACTTAGACTCCCCCCCCTAAGGAAAAATAATTAGATAAGCAGTATCCCAATAATACTGCTAAATGGGACCATTATTTTTAATTTTGGTCCCATTTTACTTTTTAGATTGATTCTAATTTAGCTATAGTTTATATCTACTTTCATCATAAACTTAAATGATTCTAATAATCATTATTATAAATTAGGAGAAATTATTATGTTAGGAATTGGAAGTGATTTACCAGATTTTGAGGTTGTAGGTGTAAAGCCAGGTTTTAATAATCATGAAGAAAATGGTGAAAGTGCGTTTGAAAATATTACCAATAAAAGCTTTGAAGGAAAGTGGAAGGTTATATATTTTTACCCAAAAGATTTTACATTTGTATGTCCAACTGAAATTTCAGAATTTGCTTCATTAAATTCTGATTTTGAGGACAGAGATTGTGTTGTTTTAGGTGGAAGCTCTGACAATGAATTTTGCAAATTAGCATGGAGAAGAGAGCATTCTGATTTAAATAAGTTATCTCAATGGTCATTTGCCGATACCACTGGATCTTTAATTGATGCCCTTGGTATAAGATCTGAAGAGGGTGTTGCTTTAAGAGCTACTTTTATTGTTGATCCTCATAATGTTATTCAGCATGTTTATGTTACTAACTTAAATGTTGGAAGAAATCCTCAAGATACATTACGTGTATTGGATGCTCTTCAAACAGATGAATTGTGTCCATGTAACCGTCCTGTTGGTGGTGAAACTTTATAAAGGTGATTGATTGTGAAATTTGAAAAAATAAAGTCTCTTTTGCCTGATTTTGCAAAAGATATAAAGTTAAATCTTTCATCATTATCAAATGAAACCATTTTGAATGAAAATACTTTTGCTGGGACGGTTTTAACGTCATCTTTAACAACACAAAATAAATTTTTAACTGAAATGATAGTTGAAGAAGCAATAGAAATTCTTTCTGAGAAAGAGTTAAATGCTGCATACACAGCCGCAAGCTTGATGGCTATGAATAATATTTATTATCGATCAATACATTTAATAAGTAATAAAAATTATCAATCAATGCCTGCTAATTTAAGAATGAATGCAATAGCATCGCATGGTATTGATGAAATTGATTTTGAACTGTGGTCTCTTGCTGCTTCAGCTATAAAAGGTTGTGGTATGTGTTTGGATAGTCACGAAAATGTTTTAGTTAAAAAAGAAGTTAGTGCAAATAAAATCCAAGCAGCTTTAAGAGTTGCTTCGGTAATAAATGCAACTAGCCTATCGATTGATTCAATTTCAAATTAAATTATGCGACATATTGTCTTTCACATTTTTTAAGCTAGTAAATATTATCACATCTGTTGTATTTTATTATGTTGATTTTAACATTAGGAGATTAAATTGAATAAAATTTTACTTGCCGTTACCGCCATATTTTTTGCAAACACACTATCGGCTGCAACTTTCGAAGTTGAAATGCTTAATAGGTTAGGAAAAGAAAGTATGGTTTATTCTCAGTCTGTAGTGAATATTCAATCAGGCGATACCGTAAAATGGTTGGCAACAACAAAAGGTCATAACGTTCAATTTCTTAGTGTACCCGAAGGTGTTGGTGCTTTTAGAAGTAAATTAAATGTTGATACAGAATATACATTTACAGTACCTGGTATTTATTTATATCAATGCACACCTCACAAAAATATGGGCATGATCGCTGTAGTTGTTGTTGATGGCAATAAAGATAATTTAAATGCTATAACATCTGCACGTGTAGCTGGTAAAAGTAAGCAAAGGTTAGCAAAAATTATTGAAACTCTTAGTTCTTAAGCTCTAGAATTTAAATTATTAGACTCAGCTCTCTCAAAATTGAGGATATTCCAGGCTTCATTAATGCATGATATAAAGTTATCTATATCAGCCTTAGAATGTTTTGGAGTTATTGTTACTCTCAACCTTTCTTCACCCTTTGGAACTGTAGGATAAAATACAGGTTGAATATAAATACCAAAATCATCAAGTAATAATTTAGATATCTGTTTACATTCTAGAGGTCCTTTTACAAGTATTGGGACAATGTGGCTTTCATTATCGATAAATGGAATGTTAACTGATCTAAGACCTTCTCTAATAATTGACGAATTTTCTCTAATTTTAAGACGAAGAGTTTCTGCAACTTTTGAGATTTCAATACTTTTAATTGATGCAGCTGCAACAGAGGGATTAATTGATGATGTAAAAATAAAACCTGGTGCGAAACTTCTTATGTAATCAATTAAATCTGCATTAGCAGCAATATAACCACCCATTTGCCCAAAGGATTTTGATAAAGTACCATTGATGATATCAATATCTCTATCAATTCCTAATTCTGCAGCTATACCGCTACCCGAGGATCCATAAAGACCAACAGAATGAACTTCATCTAAGTAAGTGAGGGAATTATATTTTTTTGCCAATCTAACAATCTCTTTTAACGGAGATCTTATTCCTTCCATAGAATAAATCGACTCACAAACAATTAGTTTAGGTTTTTCAATATCACAGTCATTTAATTTTTTTTCTAAATCATCAATATTGTTGTGTTTAAAAATATGATATTTTGCACCACTATTTCTTATGCCTTCAATAAGAGAAGCATGATTTAATTCATCTGAGAAAATTTCAATATCATCTATATTTTTACACAAAATTGATATTGTTGATTGGTTTGCTGTGTATGCTGAAGGGAAAACAAGCGCTCTATCTTTGTTATGAAGCTCCGCAAGACATTTTTCTAATCCCACATGGTATGATGATGTACCAGAAATATTTCTAGTACCTCCTGAACCTGTTCCAAGTTCAGATATTACATCAATACATGTTTGCATTACCTCAGGATGTTGGCTCATATTCAAATAGTCATTTGAACACCAAATTTCAACTTCTCTGTTATGACCTTCATTATATTCGAGTGCTTTAGGGAATAAATTTTGATGGCGATCAATCTCTCTGAAAGTTCTATAAAGACCTTCATCTTTAAGATTATCTAATTTACTTTTAAAAAAATTGTTATAATCCAAGTTTACTACCCCAGTTTAGTATTACTAAAATGTATTATATTTCTAATAGAAAAATATAATAATAGCACTTTAAAATACTCTTTTAGACATTATGTCGCATATTTCTATCAAGATAGATAAAATAAGTCGATACTTTAAAATAAATTCATGAGAAAATATAAATTATGGTTAAAATTATTTCAAGAAAGAGTGATTTAGCAATTATTCAAGCTTTTTTAGTTGGTGATGCTATTAAAACCAAAAAAAATAATATATCTCTAGATTTTGTATACAAAGATACTAAAGGTGATATTGATTTAACAACTCCTTTAAGTCAGCTTCCTGAGATAGGTGTTTTTACTTCTGACTTGAGGGAGAGTTTAATTAACGAAGAAGCTGATTTAGCTGTTCATTCATGGAAAGATCTACCAATTAAATTAACCAAAGGTACCAAAATAGTGGGAACACTTCCACGCGCAGATATGCGAGATATTATTTTTTTTAAAAAGAAAAATATAGAAAAAATTAAAAAATATAAAAATTTAACTCTTTTAACGTCATCACCGAGAAGAGAATATAATTTAAGCTCATTTCTAAATAATGCTTTGCCATTTGAAACTAAAAAGATAAATTTTGAAAATATTAGAGGTAATATTCCAACTCGATTAAATAAATATTTTAATGGAGATTCTGATGGAATAGTTTTAGCAAAAGCCGCTATTGATAGACTTCTTGCAAATGGGGATAACAACTTATCAATTGAAATAAGAGAAGTAATTGATAATTCGGTTTGGTTAATACCGCCCTTATCTGAAAACCCTTGTGCTCCTGCGCAAGGCGCAATTGCAATTGAAGTAAAGGATGGTCGTGAAGATATTATTAATCTAGTAGAAGCAATTAATGATTCTAAAACATTTGAATCTGTTCAAGTAGAACGAAAAATTTTATCCTCCTATGGGGGTGGCTGTCATCAAAAAATTGGTGTTAGCTTTGAAAAAAAGAGCTTTGGAGATGTGCTTACATTAAAAGGTATAACTGATGAAAATATTACCCTTGATAAAAGAATTATAGAGAGAAAAGTTAAGGATAAAAAAAATTGGTATGGTGTCGATCCAGATAAAATTTATCCATCTAATATAAGAGATTATAAATTATTTTCACGTGAGAATATTAGAGAAAAATCAAAAAAAATAAGCGCTTTAAGAAATAAAAATATTTTAGCAACTAGAGGTAATGTTTTAGAAAGTAAAGACAAAATAGATAGCTCAAATATTCTATGGACAAGCGGTGTAAAAACTTGGTTTCAATTAGCTAAAAAAGGTTTTTGGGTTAATGGAAGTTTTGATAGTTTGGGAGAAAGTCAGGATAATTTGAAATTTCTTTCCGATAACAAATGGATAAAACTAACTCACTCGAGTTCTTTAGATTTTTCTATTAAAGAAAGATTATTTACATATAAATTAATTAAAAATAAAATTGATGAGAATTTATCTAAAAAGACTCATTTTTATTGGATGAGTGGGTCGGCATTTGAGTATGCAATTGAGGAATTCCCAGCAATTCTTGAAAAATTTCATTCTTGTGGACCAGGTAATACCTATGAAATTATAAAAAAGAATGTTACGGAAGACCGTATAAAAATTTTCTTGAATTATGAAGATTGGAAAAATGAGATTACAAATGGAAAAAGCTGAAAAAAGACTTCATCGTTTAAAGAGCAATCAATTATTAAGAGATTTATGCTCTGAAACAAGTTTTTCACTATCGCATTTTGTTCAACCAATTTTTGTTAATGAGGGTATTAATGATAATGAAGAAATTATAGGTTTAAAAAATAATTTCGTTATGTCTCTTGATAACTGTTTTAAACAAATTGATGATGATCTAAATAATGGAGTAAAAAATTTTCTGTTATTTATTTCTCCTAAAAAGAAAAGCGTTAGTTCTTTTAATTTAGATTTTCACCAAAAAGCAATAAGCTCAATAAAAGATAGGTTTAAGAATGATATAAGTTTATGGACCGACGTTTGCTTATGTTCTTTAACTGATCATGGGCATTGTTGTTTATTTAATGAGGATCAATCAATTGACATTGATCGAACATTAAAAGAAATTTCCAAAATCGCACTTTGCTATGCTCAGGCAGGGTCAGATATTATTGCACCAAGTGATATGATGGATGGAAGAACATTATCAATTAGAAAAACCCTTGATAAAGAGAAATTTTCAATGAAGCCTATAGTTAGTTATAGTACGAAATTTTCAAGTAATTTTTATGGACCATTTAGAGAAGCTGCATCTTCGGCACCATCTTTTGGTGATAGAAAGCAATATCAGTTAGATTATAGGAGCGAATCTGAGGCAATTAGAGCAAGCTTAAGATGTGCTGAGGAAGGAGCTGATATGCTCATGGTCAAACCGGGAATGACCTCCATTGATTTAATAATGAAGATTAGAGAAAAAACCAATTTAATGGTTGGCTCTTATCAGGTAAGCGGTGAATACGCTGGTATGTGCTTATCAGAAGAAAAAGGTTTGCTAGATTTAAATGAAGCTTTAAAAGAAACTTGGCATGTTATGCGAAGGGCTGGAGCTCAATATATTATTTCTTATGGAGCACGGTTGGCAAAAGAAATAGGTTTTTAATGTCTAATTTATTATTCAATAATGCTTTAAAAAGAGTATCTCAAAAAACTCCGCCAATATGGTTTATGCGGCAAGCTGGAAGATATCATTCGCATTACCAAAATTTAAAAAAAGATCACTCTTTTGAGGATTTATGTAAAAATCCAGAATTGGCTGCACGAACTGCGCTAGGTCCGATTGAAGACTTTGATTTTGATGTTTCAATTCTATTTAGCGATATTCTTTTTCCATTGGAGGCTTTGGGTATGAGTCTTAAATATAATCCAGGGCCTGTTTTTGGTAAATTTATTGATCATTCAAATTTTAATGAATTAAAAGAGGTTGAAGAGGCTATCCTTGATTTAAATTTTCAGAGCGAGGCTTTAAAAATAACACGTGATATTTTACCAAAAAATAAAAGTTTGATTGGCTTTGTAGGTGGTCCATGGACAGTTGCCTCTTACGGTACTGGAATGAATAAGGGTATAAGTTTCGAAGGTAATTTTAGAAATAATTTTATTCATAAACTCCTTACTAAGAAAATAATACCTTTGTTAAAGAGAAATATTCAACTACAGATTTCTTCAGGTGCCGAAATAGTTATGATTTTTGATACAGATGCTGCAAGAATAGGTAATTCAAAAGATTTCTATGCTTATTCAGATCTTATTTATAATGACTTAATCAAACCTTTTGATGGTAGGGTTGGTTTCTTTGCAAAACATCCATTTGAATATAATTTTTTTATTGAAACTATAAATTCCAATGAGGATAAAACTTTATCAGGAATAGGATTTGATCATACATTTGAAATTTCACATTGGTTAAGGAAAACCAAAAGAGGTTTTGTTCAGGGTAATTTTAATCAAGAGATTTTAACTGGATCTTTGGATGAAGTTAAAAGAGAGCTCGATAAATATATTGAACCAATACTTAATTTAAATTTATCTGAAAGAGCTGGTTGGGTTTGTGGTTTAGGACACGGTATTTTAAAAACTACTCCTGAAGAAAATGTTAGTTATTTTATTAAGACTATTAGGGAAAATTTTAAATGAACAACTCTTTGAGATCAGATGAATCTGAAAGTGAGAAAAAAATTGCTCAAGAATGGTTTAGAGAACTGAGAGATCAATTTTGTAAAAAATTTGAAGAAATTGACGGCGAAAAGTTTGTAAGAAAGACCTGGAAACACTCTGGAGAGGGTGGTGGAGAAATGAGTACTTTAAAAGGTAATGTTTTTGAAAAAGTTGGAGTTAATATTTCGACTGTTAAAGGCGAATTTAAAGAAGATTTTAGAAAACAAATATCTGGTACTGAAGAAGCTCCAAATTATTGGGCAAGTGGCATAAGTGTAGTTGCCCATATGCAATCTCCTTTTGTCCCAGCTTTTCATTTTAATACTAGATTCATTCAAACTGGAAAAAAGTGGTTTGGCGGCGGAGCCGATATGACTCCTTCAATTTCTAATAATGATGATGTAAATTTTTTTCATAGATCAATAGAAAATGTATGTAATAAGTATGATAAAAATTATTATCCTGACTTTAAGAAGCAATGTGATGAATATTTTTATCTTCCTCATAGGGATGAACCAAGGGGAGAAGGAGGTATTTTTTTTGATCATCTGAATAATAACAATTTTGATAATGATTTTAATTTTATCCATGATTTTGGCGAAGATATTTTAACAACTATCTGTACTATTATTGAAAAACGAAAAAACAAGAGTTGGTCTCAAGATGAAAAAGATATTCAGCTTTATAAAAGAGGTAGATATGTTGAATTTAATCTTTTATGGGATAGGGGAACATTATTTGGTCTTAAAACTGGGGGATCTACAGAGGCAATTTTAATGTCTATGCCTCCTACTGCAAAATGGAAGTAAATTGATACTCTGGATTAAAGTTATACACATAGTTTCTGTAATATCTTGGATGGCTGGCCTCTTATACCTTCCAAGGCTATTTGTTTATCATTCTGAAAATATTAATAATATTGATTTATCTTCAACTTTTAAAGTTATGGAGTATAGATTATACCGTTTTATAATGAATCCCGCCATGATGATTGTATGGTTGTCTGGTCTTTTTTTGCTTTATAAT
>Ga0208130_1000295_pt1 | contig 26775 bp, 26 predicted proteins | sample ETNtaG_31_FD_185771 | JGI IMG/M metagenome (GOLD analysis project Ga0208130, IMG submission 185771) | Marine microbial and viral communities from oxygen minimum zone, Eastern Pacific Ocean - ETNP201310SV78 (SPAdes) (version 2) | ecosystem: Environmental > Aquatic > Marine > Oceanic ... | reverse complement strand
CGAACAGGAAAAAAGATCTTTAGTGCCAATCCATATTTAAATAATTGGAATGGGGAGTATAATGGAAGCCCGCTACCTGCAGGTAGTTATTACTATCGATTGGATTTAGACGGGAATAACAAAATAGATTTTGAAGGGTGGGTATATCTAAATAGATAATATCTATTTAATCTTTTTTATAGTTCCTCTTTGAGTATTTTTATAATCACCAACAAGAGAGTATTCAAATGTATAACTGTCTTTTCTAGTAGTTAGTATCCGCATCCTTATTGGTCTTTTATCCTGATTTGATTCAGGATTCATTCTAGTTAGAATGCATTCACAGTCATTTACCCATCTTACTGTTGCTGAATCAACACTTCCTTTATAAAATTCAATTTCCAAAGTATCATTTCTTATAAAACGTGATGTTTCAAGTTGATTATTTACAATGGCTTCAAATTCAAATGTACCATTGTGAAAAGGTAAACATTCTCTTTTAGGTGTATAGCATGAGCTTGCAACAAATAAAACAAAGCAATAGAAAAGTGCTCTCATAAGTGCAAAAGTACTAACTCTTAGGATTATATTTTTCAAAAGTACCATCAGAATAAAGTACGACTAATGATCTTTCTATTTTTTTCTCCCCCGAATCATCTAATTTCATTTCTAACTGAGAATTATCCGATTTAGAGCCATCTAATGAGCTTGAATTGTTTTCAGGGTAGTTCGTGTGGTTAGAACTCGATTTATTACCATATACGAGCTCTGAAAGAGAGGTTTCTGGAAAAACTTCAGTGATTTTGATTAAAAACTCTAAACTTGGTTTGTTCCTTCCAGAGATAATATGAGAAATTGAAGATCTTTGTACACCAATTTTTTCTGCAAATCCAGATGCAGTTAATTCTTTTGATTGGATCAAATTTTCAATTCTTTTTATTATCTCTTTATAGTTTAACATTGTAAACAATCAAATTTATTACAAATATATAACAATGTTTTTAATTAATAAATACCCAAAAAACTTAAATCTTTAGTTTATAAATTTTATATAAAACTCTGAAAACAAGTTTTTTATGCTATTTTCAAATTAATTTGTTTACAATTAATATCTATTTGAGCAATAAATCGTTTACAGGTGTAATATTATCTGTTTACAATGATTAACATTCATTAAGTTACTTTTGTAATAACTATGTCAATTAAAGAAAAATTTGTAGATCGCTATCTTGCTCCTGATGAATTAAATTCATTTTTAAATGAACTAAAAAGTTTAGATGATTTATCAATTATTGGATACAGTGTGGAAAATAGACCTATTTATGGACTAAACAGAGGAGTTGGACCCATTAAAATATTATTATGGTCACAAATGCATGGGAATGAAAGTACAACTACAAAGGCTCTATGTCAATTACTTGAATTGTTTGAAAACGAGGCTCATCAAAGACTTTTAAGTAAACTGACTCTTAAAATAATTCCTCAACTTAACCCAGATGGTGCAATAAGATTTATTAGAAACAATGCAAACAATATTGATTTGAATAGAGATGCAGTAGATTTATCTCAATCTGAAAGTAAAGTTCTTTTTAATGTATTTAAAAAATTTAACCCTGATTATTGTTTTAATCTTCATGGTCAAAGAACATTATATGCATCAGGTAATATGGGTTTACCTGCTACACTGTCTTTTTTAGCCCCCTCAGGTGATTCTAAGGGCTCTATTTCATATTCGAGAGAAATATCCATGAAAATTATCGCAGCAATCAATAGAAGTCTTCAAATTGAAATTCCAGGCCAAATAGGACGATATGATGATTTATTTAATATTAATTGTGTAGGAGATAAGTTTTCAAGTCTCAAAGTCCCAACTATATTATTAGAAGCAGGGCATTATCCAAATGATTACTCCCGAAATACAACAGCTACCTATGTTTTGAAAGCATTAATCGATGCTATCAAGATTATATCTAGTGGAGATTTTAAAAACTATAAAATTGAACAATATCTAAGCATACCAGAAAACAGTAGAGATTATTGTGATTTATTAATAACTGGAGCAGTTATAGATGATAATGGTAAAGTTTATGAGGATCAAAACCTTTTAATTAACTACAAAGAAGTACTTATTAATTCTAAAGTTAATTTTATTCCCTGTATGATTGACTACTCCAATGATTTTAAAGAATTATCTCATAAATCTATTCAATTTGGATCTATTAATATTAAAACACCTATTGTTTTTGAAAGAGGAAAACCTATTGATCAAATTCAAAATATGTTAGATAAAATGTGTAATATTTAAATATTTTGTTATAATTATGATAATAATGCTTAAAAAAATGAAATATTACATATTTTTGCTAGGAAAACATAAACATCTTTAAATTTTTATAAATGGATAATCCTATTAAGTTAGATGAAGTTGATAGACAAATACTCAATATTTTAATTGATAATACCAGAATACCTTTTACTGACATAGCAAAACAATTACTTATTTCTCCTGGCACGGTACATGTGCGTGTAAAAAAAATGGAAGATGTTGGAATTATAAAAGGTTCATCACTCAACTTAGATTATCAAAAATTAGGGTATTCCTTCATTGCTTATGTTGGAATATTTCTTGGTAAAACTCAAAATACTAAATCTGTTCTAACCAAATTAAATGCCATACCCAATGTCACTGTTGCTCACATAACAACTGGTAAGTTTAATATTTTTTGTAAAGTCAGAGCCAAGAATACTAAAGATGCAAAAGAAATTATTTTTTCAATTGATGACATTGAAGGAATAAGCAGAACTGAATCAATGATTTCATTAGAGGAGAGCATAAATGATAAGAAAAGATTGATGCATAGCATTTTTAATAACCTATAACTATTTTATATGGCTAGAAAGCCCAAAATTGATAGATTTAATGAAGTTGTTAGATCAAAGTTTCAGATATATAATAGTCTGTTTTTAACACTTCCCTTTGATAGTATTAAGAAAACATCTTTAATGCTCCCTTTATTTAAAGATCATTGTGCCACAGGCTATAAAAAAGGTGATAATCCAGAAAATATCATCAATACCTTTTTTGATAAAATCTTACCTAGTCATTCTATTAAAAAGAAAAATGAATTGATGTTTCATTTTATTCAATACATTGAAAGGCAAATTGTTTTATTTGATGCTATTGAAGATGCTGGTTTCTCATATGTCAATAATATGCATGGTAGAGGAACCTTAAGGTATATCAAAGAAGAAGCTGTTAGTTCAGATAACTTAAATGAATTAAGGGATTATTTAAATAATTTTAGGGTAAGAATTGTCCTAACTGCACATCCAACACAATTTTACCCTGATAGTGTTTTAGGGATTATTAATGATCTTTCTGAATCGATTAACGAAGGATCACTGGATATAACAAAAAAATTATTAAACCAACTTGGAAGAACTCGTTTTTATCAAAGTAAAAAGCCTTCTCCTTATGATGAGGCAACAAGTCTCATATGGTATTTAGAAAATATTTTTTATTACTCAGCTGGCAATATTGTAAATTATTTGAATGAAAACGTTTTTGAAGATAATGAATTAGACAACTCAATTTTTGACTTCGGTTTTTGGCCTGGCGGAGACAGAGATGGTAATCCATATGTGACTCCAGAAATTACTTTAAAGACAGCAGAAAAATTAAAACATTCGATTTTAAGAAATTATTACAGATCTTTACGCTCATTAAAAAGAAAAGTAACATTTGACGGTGTTTACAAAAGAGTTGAAAATTTAGAAAATAAAGTTTATAAAGGTTTATTTAATTCTTCAACTCATGGGCTTACACTTGAATATATGAGAAACGAACTTGATCAAATCTATAAATTGATTCAACAAAATTTCGATGGTTTATATTCTGATGAAGTTCTTGATTTAATTCATAAAGTTAAATTATTTGGTTTCCATTTTGCCAGTCTAGATTTACGTCAGGATTCAAGTATTCACAGCGCAGTATTTAATGATATCATTAAACACAAGGACTTAAAAAAAATATTAAATAAGTACACTAGTACATATTCAAATTTAGATCACAAATCTAAGTGTAAAGTTTTAACAAAGCTCTCAGGAGACATTAATCCTCTTAGTTTTAAAAGTAAAATCACTTTGGAAACACTTAAAAGCATTCGAGTGATGAAACAGATTCAAAAATCTAATGGTGAAAAAGGTTGTAATCGATATATAATTAGTAACTGTAACAGTCTGGAGTCAATCCTTCAAGTTTTTGCAATGTTCAGACTAAGTGATTGGGATAAGCCAAATGTTGATATTATTCCTTTATTTGAAACAATTTCTGATTTAAAAAATTCCTCAAAAATTGTAGAATCATTATTTCTAGATCAAACATATTTAGATCATTTAAAATTAAGAGGAAACAAACAAACTATTATGCTTGGTTTTTCAGATGGAACTAAAGATGGTGGGTATTTTATGGCTAACTGGAGTATTTACAAAGCAAAAGAGGAGTTAAGTAAGCTTGCAACAAAACATAAAATTTCTCTTGCATTTTTTGATGGGAGAGGAGGTCCTCCTGCAAGAGGAGGTGGAAGAACTCATGAGTTTTATAATTCTTTAGGGGATGATATTCAAGCAGATGATATACAGCTAACAATCCAAGGTCAAACAATAAGCTCAAATTTCGGAACATTAGAGTCATCACAGTTTAATTTGGAACAACTATTGAGTTCAGGAATTAAAAATCAGATTTCACCAACTAATTCAAATAATTTAACAACGGATGATAAGAAAACTCTAGATTCTCTGGCAAAATTAAGCTATGAAGCTTATGAAGATTTTAAATCTCATCCAAAATTTTTAAAATATTTAGAAAATATCACAACACTTCCTTTTTATTCAAAAGCTAATATTGGAAGTCGACCCTCAAAAAGAGGGGTAAGTAAAGAACTTTCCTTAAAAGACCTAAGGGCAATTCCTTTTGTTGGAAGTTGGAGTCAATCAAAACAAAATGTTCCTGGATTTTTTGGGGTAGGAACTTCTTTAAACATAATGAAAGTAAATAATAATTTTAAAAGTGTCAAATTACTTTATAAAAACAGTTCTTTTTTCCGTACTCTTATTGCAAATAGTATGATGAGTCTTACAAAGTCCTTTTTTGAATTAACATCGTATCTTTCAAATGACCCAGATTATGGGGAGTTTTGGAATATCATTCATGATGAATTTAAGCTAAGTAAAAAAATGATTCTTGAATTAACAGGCTTCAATTCATTAATGGCAAATGAACAAGCTGGTAAAGCTTCTATCGAAATTCGTGAATCGATTGTTCAACCCTTAATTACGATTCAACAATATGCATTAATGCAGATTCAAAAAAATAAAAAAGAAAATAATTTAGATGCAAAAACTCTAAGTGTTTATGAAAAAATGGTAACAAGATCTCTCTTTGGAAATATTAATGCCAGTAGAAATTCAGCTTAAGAATTATAAAATTGAAAACCTTGAATAATTTCCTTAAAACTTACTTTTTGATCAATACTTATTTTTCCGATTGAATTTAATAAAACAAAATTTACATTTCCGTGACTGTTCTTTTTGTCAAACTGAATTAAAGATGTAATTTTTTCTTGATCTCGTTTATTTATTTCTACTATTGAAAAAATTGATTTAAAAACTTTTTTAATTTGATCAGCTTCTGATTGTTTAAGCAAAAGATTTTTAACTGAAATTGAAGATTCAACAACCATTCCAATAGCAATTGCTTCTCCATGAGTTAGTTTTTTTAAATGGCTGGCTTGTAAAAAGTATGACTCAATTGCATGTCCAATTGTATGACCAAAATTTAAAGCCTTTCTATGATTGTTTTCAAAAGGATCTTTTAATACTATTTTATTTTTTATTTCAATTGATTTGTAAATTAAAGGTAAAATATTATCATTTTTTTTGTAAAATTTTGAGAGCTTTATCCAATAATTTTTATCACTAATTAACCCATGCTTCAGCATCTCAGAATAACCACTTTTGTATTGTCTATCAGAAAGTGTTTTTAAAAACTGAGGTTCAATTATTACTAACTTAGGATTAGTTATGATTCCAATTTGATTTTTTAAATTACCTAAATTTACACCTGTTTTTCCTCCAATTGAAGCATCTACCATTGAAAGTAAAGTAGTTGGAATATTTACAAAATCAATACCTCTTTTGAATGTAGCAGCAATAAATCCACCCATATCAGTTATCACACCTCCCCCTAAATTAATCATAAGACTTTTTCTATCTGCTCCATTATCAGATAGTTTTAGCCACATTTTTTGGCATGAATCAATTGTTTTGAACTCTTCCCCTGGGAGTATAGTTAATAAATTGATCTTTATTGGAATTTTTAATGTGTTTTTTAGAATTGGTAAGCAATACTTTTTAGTATTTGAATCTACTAAAACAAATACAGATGAATAGTTGTTGGTTTCAATTAATTTTTCAAGTTTTTGAAAACCATTTTGATTAAAATCAACAGAGTAGTTGCTGGCTATAATTTCGTTCATTTATCAAAAATAAAGTTTTATGTTGGAATAAGATTATTTTTCATATTTCTATATTATTATTTCTTTTAAATTTGAAATAAAAAATAATGCGTTTTAATAATACTGAAACTGCTTTTTCTTTAAAAAATAATATAGAATTAAGACGTGCCTACTTTCTATTTAAGTTAATTACTTATCCTATTTTGGTTGCTTTAGGTAAGTTTTTAATAATGATCTCAGTAAAACTCAAACTTCCAGTTAATCGAATAATAAGACTAACAGTTTTTGATCAGTTTTGTGCAGGAATTGATGAAAAAGATTCATTAAGAGTAGTTAACTTGTTATCTACAAAAAATGTAAAATCTTATCTTCATTATTCCGTTGAGGGGGCTATTTCTGAGAAAGATTATGATAATTGTCTCAATACAACACTAAAAACATTAAATATTTCTAAAAATAATTCTTCACTTCCCTTTTCTGTTTTTAAACCAACTGGATATGGTTCATCAATTTTATTTAGAAAAAAGAGTGAAAATATACCACTTAATAGTAATGAATTGATGTCTTGGAATAGAATTGTAAATCGTTTTAGAACAACTTTTAACAAAGCTAAAGATATTGGAATTAGTGTTTTTGTAGATGCAGAAGAGAGTTGGATTCAACCTGCTATTGATCAACTAGTTGAGGAAATGATGCTTGAATTTAATAAAGAAAAACCTATAGTTTTCAATACCGTTCAAATGTATCGTAAAGGCCGCTATGAATATTTAAAGAAGCTAAACAACAAATCATTAAAGTATGATTTTAAGATAGGGATTAAACTTGTCAGAGGGGCTTACATGGAAATGGAAAGAATTAGAGCAAGAAAGAAGAATTATCCAAGCCCAATTTGTGATTCAAAAATGGAAACTGATAAACAATATAATGATGGAATTGAATTTATGTTCAATAACATAGATCGTTTTTGTATGTTTTTGGGAAGTCATAATGAGGTTAGTGCAAATAAAGCAATCGATTTAGCAATAAAAAATTCTATACCTTCAAGTAATCCAAATCTTTCTTTTGGACAACTCTATGGAATGAGTGATAATATCACTTTCTCTTTAGCAAAAAATGGATATAGAGCTGTTAAATATTTGCCCTATGGCCCAATTAAGGAGGTTGTGCCTTATTTAATTAGAAGGGCTAATGAAAATTCATCAGTATCAGGTCAATCAAATAGAGAATTAGATTTGATATCAGCTGAATTAAAAAGAAGAAAAGAATCTAAGGATTAATTTCAAGTAGTGATACAGTCTTGGTACAGTTTTCAAATTTTATTGAGGTCTTTTTTGAAGACAAGTAGCCATTTAAAACATATGTTTTACATGAATCTTTGAGAGTATTACTCATTGAAAAATCAACAGATGAGTTTCTTATAAAATCATTTACAGCCACATTTGAAATGTTCATTTTGATAAATGAGTCAGGAATTATTATTTCTTTTCTTAATAACTGACTTTTAACTCTTGCTTGGGGTCCGTAATTACAACTTGTTTTTTTTCCACTAAAAATAAATGATAAAATGATTAGGCCAATTGACATTCCGAACAAAAAATAACAAATTCTTTTTATGAAGCTCATTTAAATAATTTTAATTTGTCTTTCGTTATTGTTAACAACCCTTATATCTATAGTATTCATTGGGTATGATAATAAAAATGAAATTTTTTCAGACCATTCCATAAAACATTTGTCACCTGAATCTAAGTATTCTTCAACTCCAAAATCTAATGCTTCTTCAACAGATTCTATTCTATAAAAATCAAAATGATGAATTATTTGATTTGAATCATTCTTATAAGTATTAACTAAAGAAAATGTTGGGCTGGATATATTTTCTCTAAAATTTAGATTTTTACATATTGATTTAATTAAGGTTGTTTTTCCTGACCCCATTGGTCCATTAAAAGCTACAATTGGATGTTTGATATAGTCACAAATTTTTTTTGCTGTAATATCAATTTCAGGAAGAGAATAAGACATTTCCATTAAATGAAATTATTTTTTGGGTATAAATGTTGCAAAAGGTATTATCATCTCTTCCATTGAAATTCCACCATGTTGAAAGGAATTATTATAAAATCTAGCATATTGATTAAAATTATTTTGATACACAAAATAGTCATTATCTTTTGCAAAAATAAAAGAACTATCCATGAATGTTTTTGGTAATTGATATTCGTCTAAATTTTTGATTTCAACAACTTTTTTATTTTCATAACTCATACTTCTGCCAGATTTATATCTAAGATTCGAACTTATCTCTTTTTTTCCTTTTATTTTAATTGGCCTATCTACATTAATAGTTCCATGATCAGTCGTTACAATTAATCTAAATCCTTTCTCTGCCGATGATTGAATGAATTCAAAAAGTGGTGAGTTTTTAAACCAAGAAAGAGTTAAAGATCTGTAGGCTTTGTTGTCAGGAGCTAATTCTTTTATAATTTCCATTTCAGTTTTGGCGTGAGATATCATATCCACAAAATTATATACAACAACGGTTAAATCATCTGACATAAATTTTTTAAGATTTTTTATTAATTTTTTACCTTGATCTAAAGTTGTTATTTTATTGTAATTAAATTTTATTTTTTCATTAAGTCTTTCTAATTGTGATTTTAGAAAATTTTCCTCATACATGTTTTTACCTCCTTGTTGATCATCATTCCTCCACCATTCAGGGAAATTATCTTGCATCTGTTTTGGTGTATTACCAGAAAAAATGGAATTTCTCGAATACTGAGTGGCTGTTGGTAGAATGCTAAAATAACAATCATCATCAACCAAATCATAATATTGCTGAATTATCGGACTAATTGTTTTCCATTGATCTAACCTTAAGTTATCAATCAACAACAGTATGCATTTTTGATTTGATTGTAAAAATGGTAAAACTTTCAATTTGATTAAATTATTTGATAATACAGGAGCATTCAAATTATTTATCCAATTAGAATAGTTTTGTTTAATAAAATAAAAAAACTGTGAATTTGCATCTTTCATCTGATTTTTAAATATTTCAGACATTACTTGATCATTAAGGGACTCTAATTCAAGCTCCCAAAAAATCATTTTTTTATACAAAGAAATCCAATCATTAGATGTTTTTATATCTTCAAGAGAATTTGATATTTTTTTGTATTCCATTTGATAGGATTGAATAGTCTTTTCTTCAATTAGATTTTCTGTATTTAATATTTTTTTTAATGAAATTAGTATTTGATTTGGGTTTACTGGTTTTATAAGGTAATCTGAAATTTTTCTACCTATTGCATCATCCATTATATGTTCTTCTTCATTTTTGGTGATCATTATAACAGGCAACCTCGGAGAAATTAATTTTATTTCTCTTAGGGTTTCAATTCCGTTAAGACCAGGCATATTTTCATCTAATAAGACTACGTCAAATCGATTGGATTTAATTATTTCAATTGCATCAAGTCCATTTGTAGATGTTGAAACCTTAAAATTTTTGTTGTGCAAAAATAAAATATGTGGTTTCAAATGATCTATTTCATCATCCACCCATAATATTTTGAATATTCTCATTGAATTGATTCAAGAATTAAAATAAATTTACATTTAATTATAAATAATACGTGTGATTTATTTAATTTTCTTATGATGATTTTCATTAATAAAAAAAACAATCCACAGTTTTTTTGTTAATTTTGCACAAATGAAATTTACGGCAAGTCAAATAGCTCAAAAAATAAATGGAGATATAGAAGGGGATTCAGAAATCTCTGTACATGAACTATCAAAAATTGAAGAAGCAAAATCAGGAAGTATAACTTTTTTATCGAATCCGAAGTATACTAATTATTTGTATACAACTAAAGCCTCAATCGCAATCGTAGAAAATAAATTTCAAACTGAAAAAAAATCTTTTCCAACTCTTATTAGGGTTAAAGATCCTTATATAGCTTTTACTAAATTAATAGAGCTTTACGAGTCATCAAAAATAATAAGAATGGGTGTGTCAAGTGTATCTAGTGTTCATGATTCAATAGTATTGTCAAAAAATTTATATGTAGGAGATTTTTCTGTTGTTGAAAAAAACTCATCATTAGGTAAAAATGTCAAAATATATCCTAATTGTTTCATAGGTGAAAATGTTAAAATTGGTGATAATACTGTTATTATGCCAGGGGTTAATATTTTATATAATTCTGAAATAGGTAAAAATTGTGTTATTCATAGTGGGTGTGTTATAGGTTCTGATGGTTTTGGTTTTGCTCTAAATAGAAATGGATCGTATAAAAAAATACCTCATAATGGGAATGTTGTAATTAAAGATAATGTTGATATTGGGGCAAATTGTTCAATTGACAGGGCAACACTGGGTTCTACTATTATACATAATGGGGTTAAGCTAGATAATCAAATACAAATTGCTCATAATGTGGAAATTGAATCTCATACAGTAATTGCTGCACAATCAGGAATCGCTGGTTCTTCAAAAATCGGTAAAAATTGTATTATTGGTGGTCAAACTGGTTTCGCCGGTCATTTGACTATTGGAAACAACTCAAAAATACAAGGTAAAGCTGGAGTTATTAGTAGTTTGCCTGAAAACAGTAAAGTTCAAGGGAATCCAGCTATAAATTATTCTGATTACACTAAGTCTTATGTTCATTTTAAAAATTTAAGAAAAATAGAGGCTCGTTTAAGTAAAGTAGAAAAAGAAATTAAATCATGATTTTAAAAACTGTTTCTCAAAAAACAATTGAAAAGCCAGTATTTCTTGAAGGTGTTGGTCTTCACACAGGTTCTAAAGTGAAATTGTCTTTTTTACCTGCGCCTGTTGATACTGGTTTTACTTTTATTAGAAGTGATTTAAGTGGAAATAATCAAATTTCTGCTGATGTTAATTTTGTTGTTAACACAGATAGGGGAACAAATATTGAGAAAAATGGTATTAAGATTCAAACTTCAGAACATGTCTTAGCTGCTTTAGTTGGATTAGATATAGACAACTGTTTTATTGAAATCAATGGACCAGAACCCCCAATTATGGATGGTTCTTCAAAATTTTTTATTGAGGCTCTTGAAAAAGCTGGAATTCATATACAGGATTCATTAAGAGAAGAATATGTTGTTAACGAAATAATAAGTTTTAAAGATCAAGAATCAGGAAGTGAAATTACAGTTATACCCTCAGATGAATATCAGCTAACTACAATGGTTGATTTTGGAACTAAAATTTTGGGTACACAAAATGCTTTTTTAGAAACATTAAGTGATTTTAAAAATGAAATTTCTTCTGCAAGAACCTTTAGTTTTCTTCACGAATTAGAAGCTTTGTTAGAAAATGGTTTAATCAAGGGTGGAGATTTAAATAATGCTATAGTTTATGTTGATACTCCTCCTTCTAAAACTACAATGGAAAAGTTGAAAAAAGCATTTAAAAAAGATAAATTAAGTGTTAAGCCAAATGGTATTTTAGATAATTTAACCTTACACTATTCAAATGAAGCTGCAAGACATAAACTTTTAGATGTGATCGGTGATCTTGCTCTGGTAGGTACAAGAATAAGAGGTAGAGTTTTTGCAAACAAACCAGGACATAAAGTCAATACTTCTTTTGGAAAAAAATTACATGATATAATTAAAGCAGAGAAAAGATTGAATGCTCCTTATGTAGATATTAATAAGGAGCCTTTATTGGATACTGTTGGGATTATGAAAATTCTTCCACATAGGCCACCTTTTTTATTAGTTGATAAAATATTTGAGTTGTCTAAAAATCATGTTGTAGCTCTCAAAAACGTTACTATGAATGAACCATTTTTTGAGGGTCATTTTCCTGGAACACCTGTAATGCCAGGTGTTCTTCAGATAGAAGGTATGGCTCAAGCAGGAGGAGTATTGTTGTTAAATACCGTGCCCGATCCGGAAAACTTTATTACCCTTTTTATGAAAATGGATAATATAAAATTTAAGATTCCTGTTCTTCCTGGTGACACTATGATATTTAAATTAGAATTAATTAGTCCAATTAGAAGAGGTATTTGTCATATGGTAGGTTATATTTACGTAAATGGAAATTTAACTACCCAAGGAGAATTAATGGCTCAAATTAAAAGAAAAGAAATATGAATCAACCACTAGCATATGTTCATCCGGGAGCAAAAATTGCTAAAAATGTTGTAGTAGAACCATTTACAACGATTAGTAATAACGTTGTTATTGGTGAAGGTACATGGATAGGATCTAATGTGACCATAATGGAAGGTGCACGTATTGGAAAAAATTGTAATATATTTCCAGGTTCAGTAATATCAGCTGTCCCACAGGATTTAAAGTTTAATGGTGAAGATACAACAGCAGAAATAGGAAATAATACAACTGTCAGAGAATCTGTTACAATTAACAGGGGAACTAGTGATAGGATGAAAACCAAGATTGGAAAAAATTGTTTGATTATGGCATATTCACATATTGCTCATGATTGTATAGTGGGGAATAATTGTATATTTTCAAATAATAGTACTTTGGCTGGACATATTACTATTGGTAATTTTGTAATTCTAGCAGGTTTTGTTGCTGTACATCAATTTTGTACTGTCGGAGATCACGCATTTGTTGCTGGAGGATCTCTTGTTAGAAAAGATGTACCTCCTTTTGTTAAGGCAGCAAGAGAACCTTTATCTTATGTTGGTATTAATTCGGTAGGGCTAAGAAGAAGAGGTTTTTCTTCAGACAAAATAACTGAAATACAAAACATATATAGACTTCTTTTTCAAAAAAAATATAACAATACTCAGGCCACAGAAATAATCGAAGCTGAAATGATAGCCACACCTGAGAGAGATGAAATTTTAAATTTCATTCAAAATTCACAAAGAGGTATAATGAAGGGATATTTTCAAAAAAATTAATATGGCAACAACATCCGATATTCGAAAGGGACTTTGTATTAAATATAATAATGATATTTATAAAATAATTGAGTTTCTTCATGTAAAACCAGGAAAAGGTCCAGCATTTGTTAGAACTAAGCTTAAGAGTATATCTTCTGGTAAAGTTGTCGATAATACTTTTTCCTCGGGTCATAAGATTGAATCAATACGTGTTGAAACAAATAAATTTCAATTTCTTTATAATGATAATGATCAGTTTCATTTTATGAATACAGATAATTATGAACAGATTAATATTGATAAAAAAATTATTGATTCTCCTGAGCTTTTAAAAGAAGGTGAAATTGTCACTATATCAATTAATTCTGAAGATGGAATGCCTTTATCAGTTGATATGCCAGCTAGTGTAATTTTAGAAATTAAAGAAACTGAACCGGGCTTAAAAGGAAATACAGCTACAAATGCAACTAAGCCAGCTATTACTGAAACTGGAGCTAGAATTAATGTTCCTTTATTTATCAATGAAGGAGATAAAATAAAAGTAGATACTGATAAAGGATCTTATCTTGAAAGGATTAAATAAAAATATAAAATATAGATTATGAGTGTATTGGTTAGTAAAAATTCAAAAGTTATTGTACAAGGATTTACAGGTGGTGAGGGCACCTTTCATGCTACACACATGATTGAATATGGTACAAATATAGTTGGTGGGGTTACTCCAGGAAAAGGAGGCCAATTTCATTTAGATAAACCTGTCTTCAATTCTGTAGATGAAGCTGTAAGTAAAACGGGTGCAGACACTTCAATTATTTTTGTTCCACCGGCATTTGCAGGTGATGCGATTATGGAGTCCGCTGATGCTGGCATCAAAGTAATAATTGCGATAACTGAGGGAATTCCTGTTGCTGACATGGTAAAAGTAGCTCCTTACGTAAAGAAAAAAGGTGCTACTTTGGTTGGACCTAATTGCCCGGGTGTAATAACACCTGGTGAAGCTAAGGTTGGAATTATGCCAGGTTTTGTTTTTAAAAAAGGAAATGTTGGAATAATTTCAAAATCTGGGACTTTAACATATGAAGCAGCTGATCAAGTTGTGAGAGAGGGATTAGGTATTACAACGGCAATTGGAATTGGAGGTGATCCAATTATTGGAACTACAACTAAGGATGCTGTAGAATTGTTAATGAACGATCCTGATACAAAGTGTATTGTAATGATTGGAGAAATTGGAGGTCAGTTGGAAGCAGATGCAGCAAATTGGATTAAAGCTCAGAACAACCCTAAGCCAGTCGTTGGTTTTATTGCTGGAGAAACTGCTCCGAAAGGAAGAACAATGGGGCATGCTGGTGCAATTGTTGGTGGTGCTGATGATACAGCAGAAGCTAAAAAAAGAATTATGAAAGAATGTGGTATTCACGTGGTTGATTCTCCTGCCATGATAGGAGTTAAAGTATCTGAAATATTGAATAAATGAAATTATTAAAAGATAAAACAGCAATTATTACTGGTGCTACAAGAGGTATTGGCAGAGGAATTTTATTGGAATTTGCAAAACAAGGTTGCGATGTAGCTTTTACTTATTCCAAATCAGTTGAGAAAGCAAATGAAATAATTAAGGAGGTTGAATTATATAACGTTAAAGTTAAAGCATACAAGAGTGACGCATCAAGTTTTTCAGATGCTGAAATACTTATCGAATCTGTTCTAAAAGATTTCAAAAAAATTAATATTTTGGTCAACAATGCTGGTATTACTAAAGATAATTTATTAATGCGATTAAGTGAAAAAGATTTTGATGATGTAATCAATGTAAATTTGAAATCAGTTTTTAATATGACCAAAGCTGTTCAAAAAACATTTTTAAAACAAAGACAGGGATCACTTATACATATGAGCTCTGTTGTCGGCATTAAGGGAAATGCAGGTCAATCAAATTACTCAGCATCTAAAGCTGGAATTATTGGTTTTTCTAAATCAATTGCTTTGGAGCTTGGATCTAGAAATATAAGAAGTAATGTTATAGCTCCAGGCTTTATTGAAACAGAAATGACTGAAAAATTGTCTGATGAAATTGTTGAAAAGTGGAGAAGAAGTATACCATTAAAAAGAGGAGGTTCACCTGAAGATATTGCTAATTTATGTGTTTTTTTAGCTTCAGATTTATCTTCTTATATTACGGGTCAAGTCATTAATGTTGACGGAGGAATGTTAACCTAACAAATAACAAAAAATCATTATTATTAATTTTTAAAAACTAAATTATTATGCAACGTCTACCAAAAATCGGATTACCCATACTTGCTTTGGGTTTTTTATTTTTAATTTTAATATCCAGATCATCAATCAATATTGGTTATGGAGAAGCAGGTGTCTTGTTTAAAACTTTTGGAGGAGGGGTTGTCACTGACGAACCAGCTCTAGGTGAAGGGTTTAGAATAATTGCGCCATGGAACAAAGTTTATTTATATAATGTCAAACAACAAGAGTTTTTTGAAGGAAATATGCAAGTTCTTTCATCAAATGGACTTGAAATTTCTTTAGATGTATCAGTTTTATATCAACCTGACATCGATCAGCTTGGTAAACTACACCAAGAAAAAGGAGAGAATTACGTAAATATAGTTTTAATACCACAAATTAGAGCGGTGGCTAGATCTGTAGTTGGAAGGTACACTCCTGAACAGTTATATTCTACTAAGCGTGATGCTATTCAAAACGAAATATTTGAAGAAACACAAAAAGTTGTAAAAGATCAGTATATTCAATTAAATGCTGTGCTAGTAAGAGATGTTACGCTTCCTCAGGCTATAAAAGAAGCAATTGAGAGAAAGTTAAAACAAGAACAAGAAGCTCTAGAGTACGAATTTAGAATTGCTAAATCTATACAAGAAGCTGAGAGACAAAGAATTGATGCTGAAGGTAAGGCTAAAGCCAATCGTATTTTGAGTGCTTCTTTATCGAAATTAATTCTTCAAGAAAAGGGAATTGAAGCTACATTACAATTAGCACAATCTCCAAATTCAAAGGTTATAGTTATAGGATCAGGCGATTCAGGAATGCCAATTATCTTAGGAAACAATTAACCGATAATTTTATATTTTGAGTTTTTTATTTAATTAAATTATTATCTTTGAACTAAATGAAAAATATTAGTTTACATAATCATCGTAAGACACTGTTCAAAGGAACGTGCTGAGATATTTTATGTCCAAAAAATAGCCCGTTCAATCCATTGAGCGGGCTTTTTTTATGGTTTAGCCTTACCTATTTTAGAAACTTCTAAAAAAAGGCTAGTTTGTTTGGTTTTTTTGTGCCCTCCATTCTTAATGTCTGGAGGGTTTTTATATCTTTAAATTATAAATTTTTTGTTATTAATGCAAAAACTAAGTAGAAATGTTTTTTTGTTTCTCGAAGAGATAAAATCAAATAATAATAGAGACTGGTTTGAAATAAACAAGTTAAGGTATAATAAAATTAAACAGGAAATTGCATCGTTTTCATCAATTTTATTAAATGAACTAAATAAACATGATGATATTGAGAGTTCAAAAATATTTAGAATTTATAGAGATATTAGATTTTCAAATGATAAAACTCCATACAAAACAAATATTGGAATATCGTTTAAAAGAAGTTCTATAAAACTAAGGGGTGGGTATTATGTTCATATAAAGCCTAATGAAAGTTTTGTCGCATGTGGTTTTTTTAATCCTAACAAAGAAGATTTATATAGAATTAGAAAAGAATTTGAATTTGATGCTGAGGAGTTCAGAGATATAATCAATAAAAATGCACTTAAACGAAGTTGGGGTGTCATAGATGGCAACTCATTAAAAACAAACCCCAGAGGTTTTTCTAAGGATGATCCTAATATTGATTTAATTAGGATGAGGAGGTATCTTTTTGTTAAAAAATATAATGACAAATTAGTTTTATCTTCTAATTTCATTAGAACAATATCAGAAGATTTTAGATTAATGCGACCTTTTCTTGACTACATGTCTGTGGTTCTTTCCAGTGATTTAAATGGAGTTTCACTTTTTGAAAATGAATAAAATAAATTTTATATATATATATATATTATTATTTAATAATTTATTGTGGGGACAAAAAATTCCCATAATAATAGATGCAGATACAGCCAATGAAGTTGATGATTTATTTGCAATTTCAGGAGCATTGACAGATTCAAAATTTAACATTATTGGACTTACTGCATCTCAATTTAACACTTCTCCATTAGCATCATCGAATACTGCATTAGAGAGTAAAATTATAAATGATAAAATTTTAGATTTATTCGGTAAAAATTCAATTCCTTCATTAATAGGCAGTCATCAGCCTATCAACGATATTAATCTAATTAAGAATTCACAAGCATCTAGTTTTATAATTAAAAATGCTCAACAATTTTCTAAAGAAAACCCTTTACATATTGCAATTCTTGGATCATGTACAAATGTAGCAACTGCTATCATAATGTCTCCTGAAATTATTCCTAATATAAAGGTTTTTTATTTAGGGTTTTGGCATGATATTGAAACTAATGTATTTGATAAAAATGAATTTAATTCAAGAAATGACCCATTAGCTATGAATTTTTTATTGAATAAATTAGGACTTGATCTTACAATTATGACTGCCACAACCTCACAACATTTAATATATAATAGGAATGAATTAGATATGAATTTCCCAATAAATAGTTTACTTGGAAAATATTTAAAAGATCGATGGGACACATATAATAGATGGTGGACTGATAATGATAAACAAAAAAAACAATGGATTATGTGGGATGTAGCATTAATAGAATCAATTGCAAACAACACTTACGCAGAGTTAAAAATATTCGACACTCCTAAAGAAAACATAAATAGAAAGATTAAAATATACACTAGTATTGATGTTTTAAAAATAAAAAATCGATTTTGGAATAAAATAAAAATTTTTTATGATGACTAATGTTGATGTTAACACAAAAATTTCTGATTTATCCAATTTTTTAAATAATTATAATATTTTATTTAAAGATGAACACTTACTAAATGTTTCAAAAGCAGGTGATGGAAATATGAATGTAGTTTTGAGAATCAAAACAAATTTACGGTCATTAATATTTAAACAATCTAGACCTTATGTGGAAAAATATAAGACTATATCTGCCCCACTTGACAGAATTGAAGTAGAAAACAAATTCTATGTTACAACTAATAGAAATGGATTTAATTCTAATTTCCCTAAAATAATATATTATTCCAAAGAAGATTTTTTTATGATAATGGAAGATTTGGGTTCAGTAGAGGATTTATCAAATCTATACTTTAGAAGAAAAATTGATGAAAAATTGATTATTAAACTAACTAAAATTTTAAAAGAAATTCATTCGTGCAGTTTTCAAATAAACTATCCTTTAAATAATGAACTAAAAAAATTAAATCATCAACATATTTTTGTGCTTCCTTTTATCAAAGACAATGGTTTTTCTCTAGATAGTGTTCATAAAGGTTTAGAGGTATTGGCACATTCATTTATTAGTAATGAGTTTTTAAAAAATAAATCACTAAGTATAGGAGAGCAATATTTAAAAAAAGGATCGAATTTGTTACACGGAGATTTTTACCCTGGAAGCTGGGTTCAGAATAATAATAAATTATATATAATTGATCCTGAATTTAGTTTTATCGGTGATATAGAATTTGATTTAGGAGTTTTTGTTGCGCATATAATAATTATTACTCTTGAAGAAAGATATTTAATCAATATTATTAATCATTATTCAGAATCAATCGATCAAAAATTAGTAAAATATTACACTGGTATTGAAATTTTCAGAAGAATAATAGGTTTAGCTCAACTACCTACAAACCTCAGACTGAATGAAAAAGAATATTTATTAAAATTATCAAACAGACTTTTGTTAAATTAAGAGTTCAATAAGGTTAATTTATTTGTATTATTGGAAATTATCAATTTAAGTTTATAAAAAATATGACTAAGATTGCATACATAGGGGCAGGAAGTATTCAGTTTGGCCCAATAATAGTTCAAGATATTCTCTTAAGTGAAAAACTTTGTAGAAATGGTATTGAGATTTTTTTAATGGACATTGAGCTATCTCATTTGGATCATGTATATAATCATGCAGAGTATGTTAATAAAAAATTAAAAAGAAATGCCAAAATAATTAAAACTTCTAGTCAAAGTGAGGCAATAAAAAATTCAGATTTTGTGATTTGTGCTTTAGAGAAAGATAGAAATATATATTGGTCACAGGATTTTCATGTTCCGAGAAAGTATGGTTTTAAGCAGGTTTATGGAGAAAATGGCGGAGTAGGTTCACTCTTTCATGCATTACGTAATATTAAATCAATTGTTGGTTTGGCCAGAGAAATGGAGATATTGTGTCCAAACTCAATACTCCTAAACTTTTCAAATCCTGAACATAAAATATGCGAAGCTGTTTCCAGACTAACATCGATTAGTGCGGTTGGACTTTGTCATGGAGTTTTTATGGGTCGTCATCAATTATCTGAATTATTAAAAATCCCACTCTCTGATTTACAAACTAAAGCATGTGGAATGAATCATTTTAGTTGGTTTCAGGAAATTAGACAGAAGTCAACAGGTAAGGATTTGTATCCTAAATTAAAATCTATTGAAAAAGAAGGTGATTGGATCGCTAAATGGCATGAAATTGCTTTAGGAAGAATATTATATAGAAGATTTGGTCAATGGCCCTCTCCAGCCTCAAATCATTATGGTGAATATATAAAGTGGGCTGAAGAATTTGTAATTCCTCAATTACAGTTTTTTTATGATCCTTATGAAGGACACCCATGGGATAATAATCAAATTCCAGAGGGTGTATATACCGTAGATAGAGTAAATTACGATCGAAAATGGAAGAAAGATTGGAGTAAAAAGCTTCTTCCAGTTGGTTCAGTTGAGGAAATTGTTTTGGAGAATAAGGATGGTAGTTTTAAAAGTTCCGGTGAAATCGCAACCCTTATTATGGAGTCATTTGTTTGTAATGAAAAACAATGGCTTGAAGCTGTGAATGTCCCTAATAATGGATCAATCCCAAATTTACCCAATGATTTAGTTGTTGAAGTTCCCGCTTATTGTGACAGTAATGGAATAGAGACAGTAAAGATGAACCCTTTGCCAGAGCCTATTGCTGCTATAATTAGATTACATGCAAGTATTCATAAACTTTTAGTAGAAGCTTATGATGAAGAATCTAAAGATAAATTATTGCAAGCAATTCTTATTGAGCCAACTGTTAACTCTTACAGAAATGCAGTTGATATGTGTAATGAAATGTTAGAACTTCAAAAAGATGTTTTACCTGACATCAAGTAATTAAAATAGTTATGAATCTTGAATTACTTGATTGGATTGTAATTTTAATTTACTTGTTAATTTCTATTTTTATTGGTGTTTTTTTAGTAAAACATAAAAACAATAATATTACTGATTTTTTTGTGGCAGGAAGAAGCCTACCATGGTGGCTGTTGGGTACATCTATAGCTGCAACATGGTTTGCAACTGATGCTCCCCTTGCAGTTACCGCTTTGGTAAGGACAAAGGGTATATACAGTAATTGGCTTTGGTGGTATCTTGGAACAGGTATTATTATGATGGTATTCTTTTATGCTAAAAACTGGAGGAGAGCAGAAATTTTAACTGACGCAGAACTAATTGAACTTAGATATAGTGGGAGTTCAGCGTTAATTTTAAGAGCATTTACTGCAGCTTTTTATGGAATTTTTAAAAATTGTATCACATTGGGTTGGGTTATTTTAGCAATGATGAAATTTTCTAGTGTAATGTTAGGTTGGAGTGCTGAGTTTGCATTGTTAATCACTTTAACATTTGCTTTACTTCACACTCTAATATCTGGAATTAAAGGTGTTGTTATTTTAGATATGTTTCATTTTAGTGCTGGAACTATAAGTACTATTATTTTAGCCATAATTATTTTAATTAATGTAGGAGGTCCAAAAGAATTATCAAATAAAATAATTTCTTCCTCAGATGCTCCATCCGGCATACTGGATATGATGCCAAACCTATCTAATATAGGTACTATCGAAATGATTTCATTCATTTGTTTAATTGGTGTCTTATGGCTTGGACAAGCACAAGGAGATGGTTTTATAGTTCAAAGATTATTTTCTGCTAAAAATGAAAAACATGCAATTAAAGCTTCATTGTGGTTTGCAGTAGCTGGTATTGTTATTTTAACCTGGCCTTGGATTGTTGTTGGTTTAGGATCAATTATTATTCTTCCTTTTTCTAGTGCTTCTGTTGAATTAATTTCTGATCCGGAGCTGGCTTATCCATTAATGATAGCTAAGGTGCTTCCAGCTGGGCTGAAAGGATTGTTAGTTGCAGCCTTTATGGCAGCTTTTATGAGTACAGTTGATACTCATTTGTGTTGGGGCGCCTCATATGTTGTTAATGACTTATATAAAAGATTTATTAATAAAAATGCAAATGACAAACATTACTTATTGGTATCAAGAATTAGCATTGTATTATTATTAATTCTTTCAGGTTTTACAGCTTGGCAAATGGATAGTATTTCTAATGCATGGATTTATATCATAGAAGTAATGTCTGGAGTTGCTATTATAGGTATGTTGAGGTGGTATTGGTGGAGAATTAATGCTTGGTCTGAAATCACGAGTATGATTTCTGCATTGTTATTGGCTAATGGTTTGATCATACTAAATTTTATGCATCATATTGGTTTAATCAATGAAATTTTAATAAAAAAACTTTCTTTCTTTTATCAAGATGATTATTCTCTAATAAGAGCAACTTTAATTCTTGTTGTTTCAACAATATTGAGTTTAATAGTCACACTTTTAACAAAGCCAGTTGAGACCAATCACCTAATTAAATTTTATAATAAAATTCGACCTAAAGGATTTTGGAATCCCATATCAAAACAGATTAAAAATAATAATGATTCAAATGAAGAAATTAAATATAGCTGGTTTGGATTTGCAATTGGTGTCTTATTTTTAAATAGTATTTTATTTAGTATTGGTCATTTAGTAATTGGAAATTATTTAATTTCTTTTTTATTATTAATAATTGGTCTTATTTTAGCTCACTTTACAATTAAAATGCTTGAAAAAATTTTAACTATCCAAAATAATTGATTTAACCAATGAAAAAAATTTTATTGTATACCTCTATTTTAATTTCTGTTAATTGTTCTTCATATAAGTTCGTTGGAGAGCCCATAAAGGTCGAGCCCAAAAATTATAATACTGAATTATCAGATGAGAGTTTAAAATATTTCATAAATACACAAAAGGAAGAATGGTCATTACTAGACATTAATTCTGATAAGATCCCCGGTATGAGTGTTTTAAAAGCTAGAGCTGAGTTAATTCAAGGTAAAGTTGCTAAGAAAGTTATTGTTGCAATAATTGATTCAGGGGTTGAGACAAATCATCCCTTTTTATCCTCTTACATTTGGAATAATTCTGATGAAATTCCAAATAATAAAATAGATGATGATAACAATGGATATGTAGATGATATTAATGGTTGGAATTTTTTAGGAAAGTCAAACAAAGAAAATTTGGAGTATGTAAGATTATTTAGGAAAACTGCTAAGGAAGATCCAATGAGTAAGGTTTATAAAAGTGAGATTGATAAAGCAATAAATAAAAATAATCAAACTATAAATAGAGTACAAGATCTCTCTAGAATGTTATTTAAATCAGACAGTCTGTTAACAGCATTAACTGGTAAAGAAATTTATTCTATAGAAGAAGCTAAGCTTATACCTAATAAAGCTGCTAATATTGATGAAGCTATCAGGTTTTTGGAGTTTGCTAACTCCAATAACTGGTCTCAACAAAGTTTTTTAGAAGCTGTAGAGTATTATGAATCTAGTAACGATTATCACAATAACATTAATTTTAATGGAAGAGATGTGGTAGGGGATGATCCAGATAATTTTAATGACAGAAACTACGGTGACCCCAATGTTTCAGATAGAAACAAGCACGGAACACATGTTAGTGGAATTGTAAGAAGTATTTCTGAAAGTGCAATTATTATGCCTATCAGATGTGTTCCTGATGGAGATGAGTATGATAAGGATGTAGCGCTTTCAATTAGATATGCTGTTGATAACGGAGCAAAAATTATAAATTTTAGTTTTGGAAAAAAATACTCTCCTCATTCTGATTGGGTTATTGATGCGATGAAATATGCTTCAGAAAATGATGTCTTAATTGTTAATGCTGCTGGAAATGACTCCAGTAATATAGATTTAATTGAAAACGAATCATACCCTACTGATCAAAAGCAAGGTAAAGAGTTTTTAAATAACCTAGTCACTGTAGGTGCATCTTCTTATAATTTTGATTCTAGTCAGGTTGCATATTTTTCAAATTATGGATCAAAAAATGTGGACATATTTGCTCCAGGACTCCAAGTATATTCATCAGTTTTAGATGGTAAATACGAATATCTGAATGGAACATCAATGGCTGCTCCAAATGTAACAGGTGTAGCTGTTGTGTTAAGATCTTTCTATCCAAAACTATCAGCTTCGTCAATTAAACATATTTTGATGGCATCTGGAATTGAAATGAATGAAAAGCTTAAAAAACCTAATTCAGAAGATATTTTGGACCCATATTCTTACTCAATATCAGGAAAGACAGTTAATCTTTATAATGCACTTTTGTATGCCTCAAATTATAAAGAAAAAGACCCACTAGGTTCTTTAAGAAAATTTAAGTCTAAATTCTGAATATTAAATGAATATTAAAAAGTTTGATGATCCTGAATCATTGAATTTATACGGATCAGAACTAATTATTGATTTTATTAAAAAAAAGCCTAAATCTTTAATCTCAGTAGCCACAGGAAATTCTACTATTGGATTATATAAAGAGTTACATAATTATTTTAAATATTATAATACCTTTTTTTCTAAGGTTATAATTTTAAAACTTGACGAATGGTTAACTGACTTAAGATATGAACATGAAGGTTTTTGTGAACAGTATATTCAATCTAATATTATAGAACCTTTAAATATCAGTTCAAGTAGATTTATTTCCTTCAAAACAAACACCAAAAACCCAATTGAAGAGTGTGAAAGAGTTAATGAAGAAATAAACAAAAGAGGTCAAATAGATATATGTATATTAGGCTTAGGTAAAAATGGACATGTTGGTTTTATTGAACCTGGAGCTCCTCTTTATATAAGACCTTACGTAGCTGAGTTATCTAAAGCATCACAAAATCATGAAATGATTTCAGGTATAACCAAACGATATAAAAAAGGACTTACTTTGAGTCTAAATCAAATTTTATCATCAAAAAAAATAATAATTGTTATATCTGGTCAGGGAAAAGATAAAGCAAAAGAAGATTTTCTATCAGCTAAAATATCAAGAAATTGCCCTGCATCCTTTCTTTGGATGCATAAAAATATTGAGTGTTTAATTTTAAATTAAATCTCTAGGAATTATTTGCTAGCTTTTTCAATGCTAACCATTGTTTTAACATATCTCTTGAATCAGTAGCTGGATAACCAAGAACTGTTTTTCCGTCTGGAACATCAGAAATAACTCCAGAACATGCACCAACACTTACTCCTGAGCCTAGTGTTAGATGGTCCCTTATTTTTGCACCTCCACCAATTACAACTCCGTCTCCTAATGTTACTGTACCAGCAAGACCAGAACTTCCTGCCATTATACAAGATTTGCCTAGCACACAGTTGTGACCTATTTGAACAAGGTTGTCAATTTTACAACCGTCACCTATTATAGTACTATTAAACTTTGCTTTATCTATACAACTATTAGCCCCTATTTCAACATTATTTCCAATAATTACATTGCCTATGTGTTGAATTTTAATCAGCCCATTTCCTTCTGGGGAAGGACGAAATCCAAAGCCGTCAGCTCCAATACTAACATTATTGTGAAAAATACAATTATTTCCAATAACTGAATTCTCTCTGATAACTGTACCAGACCATATATCGCATTTACTTCCGATTTTTGAATTGTCAAAAATACTGACATTAGGATAAATATTACAATCTGATCCAATAATTACATTTTTACCAATGTAAGAAAACGCTCCTATCTTTACATTTTTTCCTATTTTGGCTGTTGGATGTATACTTGCTAAAGGGTCAATATCACTTTTAAACACAGGTCCAGTTTCAGGAGAAAAAACTTCAAGTAATTTTGCCATTGCTATGTCAGCGTCCTTTACAAAAATGATTGGTCTATCTTGACCTTCAATTTGAATTGAATCGTTGACAATTGCAGCGCCTGCATCAGAATCACTCCAATATTTAACAAATTTTTTACTTCCAATAAATGTTATTTGATTTTTATTGGCGTTTTTAAGATCATTTAAACCAGTTATTGTAATATTTTTAGTGAAATGGATCTCACCAGAAATGAAACTAGATAACTCATCAAGTGTATAGTTTTTCATTAAAATAATTTACACGAATGTAGTATTTTTATTATAAAATCAAATTAAAAGTATATCATGAACATATTTAATTTTAAAAATAAATTAAATCATTTTAAAGAATATTGTATTTCAAGTTTTATTGAAATAAAAAATTAACTTAAACAGGAACTTGAAAGTTTAAATCCTTTAGCCATTAATGAATAAATTTCTATCCTTTGTATTTATTGTACCCTTATATGTTAGCTCTCAACAAATACCAAGTGGTTTTATTAAACTAAAAGAATCAATTCCGACAATTGAAGTGGATCTTAGATATGCAACATCCGAAAACTTTATGGGCAGACCTATTGATGGTTATATGTCAAATACTGCCATTGGAACAATCGAACTTTGCAATGCTTTAAAAATCGCTCAGAATATTTTAAAATCTCATGAGTTAGGTATTAAAATCTTTGATAGTTATCGGCCACAAACATCTGTAAATCATTTTATTCGTTGGTCTAAATTAGAATCTGATACAATCAATAAATCAAAATATTATCCAGAATTAAAAAAAGAATATCTTTTTGATCTTGGATATATATCTTCAAAAAGTGGTCATAGTAGAGGAAGTACCGTTGATTTAACACTTATTTATCTAACGGGAGAAAATAAAGGACAAGAATTAGACATGGGAGGGGAATGGGACTTTTTTGGTGATCTTTCAAATTATAATTTTGAATTTTTATCGAATGAACAAAAGCAAAATAGAGCTCTATTGCGAAAGACATTAATATCATCTGGATTTAGCCCTTATGAAAAAGAATGGTGGCATTTTACATTAATAGATGAACCTTTTCCTGATAAATACTTTGATTTTATTGTCAAATAAATATTCATATATTTAA